>Ga0307986_10000274_pt1 | contig 38172 bp, 29 predicted proteins | sample EllFjometageno82_FD_203170 | JGI IMG/M metagenome (GOLD analysis project Ga0307986, IMG submission 203170) | Marine microbial communities from Ellis Fjord, Antarctic Ocean - #82 | ecosystem: Environmental > Aquatic > Marine > Unclassified | place: Southern Ocean | collected 2014-10-09 | reverse complement strand
CTACAGGAATTACAACTAACTCAGGTGGAACAGTAGTCTTTAACACAACAGCAATCTCAACTAATGGTGCACAAACTTATGGTGAGAATGCAACAATTGGTGCTAACATTACTTTCACTACAACAAATAATGATATTACATTCTCAGGTACAGTTAACAGTGTTAGTTCAACAAAAACTTTAACAATCGTTGCTGGATCTGGTGATACTACTTTCTCTGGAACAGTAGGTGGATCTGAAGCTTTAGGAAATACGACAATCGGTACTGCAGGATTAGCAGCTGGTGCATTTAAAGTTCAAGGAACTTTAGCAATTACAAACAGCGCAGCAAGTGAAATTGATGGTGTAATTAGTGATGGTGATAGCGCTGGAATAATTACAAAAGCAGGTGCTGGTACATTAACTTTATCAGGAGATAACACTTACACAGGTGCAACAACAGTTAATGCGGGAACATTAACAATTTCACATGCAGATAGTTTAGGTGGAACAGATGGAGCAACTACAGTTGCTAGTGGTGCTGCTTTAAGTATCTCAGGTGGAATTACAGTTGCTGAGCCAATTACAATTTCTGGAACAGGTATTTCATCTGGTGGAGCTATTGTATTTACTGGTGGAAATAATACTTATTCAGGTGCAATAACTTTAGGAGCAACTTCTACAATTGTAAGTACTGGTGGAGCACAAACAATTTCAGGAACGGTTAATGCTGGCAATGGTTTAACGATTACATCTAATAGTAACTTAACTATTTCTGGTGTAGTTGGAGGAAGTACAGCTTTAAGTGCTTATGCGGTAACAACTACAGGATCAGGAACCCAAACATTTAGTGCAAACGTTACAACAACTGGCAATCAAACTTATACTGCAGCAGGTGGAATTACTTCAAGTGGAGCAAGAACATTTACAAGTAACTCAGGAACAGTTAATTTTGCTTCAGCATTAGCAGGTAATAACAACAATTTAACAGTGTCAGGTGCTGCAGATATTGATGGTGCAGTAACAAATATTGCAGTGTTAAGCATAACAGGAGCATCAAATATTGGTGCTAATATTACATCAAGTGGCACACAAACTTATGGTGGAGCAGTTACATTAAGTGCTAACACAACTCTAACAACTAGCAGTGATGTAATCACATTCTCAGATACAGTTAACAGTGATAGCACAACTAGAAACTTAACACTTGCAACGGGTGGTAATTCAACTGAAATTAATTTTGATGGTATTGTTGGTGGATCAAATGCTGCAGGTGTAATAACTATTACAGGTGCACTAGATTTAAATGCTGCAATTACTGGTGCTACATCAATAGCAGTTAGTGGTGTTTCACTTCTTGATGCTGATGTTACAACATCAGGAACACAAACATATTCAGCAGCTATTACTTTAGGAACAGCTGCTAGAACTTTAGAAGGTTCAATAATTCAAACAACAACTATTAATGGTGGTCAAAATTTAACGATCACAGGTAATTTGGATCTTAATGGTATCATTGGTGGCTCAACTGCAATTGGTGTATTTAGTGTGAGTGGAACTTCTAACCTAGGTGCTAATGTTACAACAACTGGAACACAAACATATGCAGGTGCAGTAACTTTAAGTGCTAATGTTACTTTGACATCTTCAAATGATAACTTTGCATTCCAAAGCACTGTAGACAGTGATGGTACAACTCGTAACTTAACTTTAAATGCTGGATCAGGAACAATTGGTATTTCTAATGCAGTAGGGGGTAGTGAAGCAATAGGTACTTTAACTATAACTCAATCAGGTGGCGTTACTTTCTCTGGAAATATTAATGCAGCAATAGTTACTTTAACAGATACATCTAACAGTGTAACTTTTGCAGGTAATACAGTTCTAACAACTCTAAATACAGCATCACAAGATTATAATGTAGTCTTCACAGGTTCTACAAACACAATTACTAATGCGGTTACATTCTCAAATACTGGATTTGTGACTTTTGGTAATGCAAGTGGAGATAGTTCAACATTTAATGATGGTCTAACAACAACTGCACCAAGTCAAATAAATATTGGTGGAACTTTACAAACTTCAAATGACGCAATGTCATTAGGAGATAGTGGTACAGCAATTGTTTTAGTTGCAAATTCAGTTTTAAATACAGGAAGTGCTGCGTTAACAGTTAACTCAACAGTTAATGGTGGTTATTCTTTAACTTTAAATTCTAGTGCAGCTACTACGTTCTCAGGTATAGTAGGTGGAAGCACTAAGCTTACAGGAATTATAACTAACTCAGGTGGAACGGTAGTATTTAATACAACAGCTATCTCAACTGATGGTGATCAAACTTATAATGATGCAGCAACATTAGGTGGCAACATTACATTTACAACAACAGGAAATCATATTGTTTTTGCAAGTACACTTAACAGTGATAGCACAACTAGAACTTTAGATATTGTTGCTGGTGCTGGTAATACAACATTTACAGGTGCGGTTGGTGGATCAGAACCTTTAGGAAATACTACAATTGGCACAGCAGTTTTAACTGGTGCCGCAATTAAAGCGCAAGGAACATTAGCAATTACTAACAGTGGTACTAGTGAAATAGATGGTGTTATTAGTGATGGCGGATCTGCACTAGCTCTTACAAAAGCTGGAGCTGGTTCACTTACTTTATCAGGCACAAACACATATACTGGTACTTCAACAATTTCAGCAGGTTCAATTATAATTGGAGCTGATGCAGGATTAGGTGCTGCACCAGGAAGCGCATCCGCTGGCCATTTTGTATTTGCATCAGGTGGATCAGGAACTTTGAATACTACTGCTTCATTTACATTACATGCTAATAGAGGAATTGCTTTAACAGGTAATGGAATCTTTAATATAAATAATTCTAGAACATTAACTTATGCTGGTGTGATTGCTGGATCAGGAACAATTACTAAATCTGGTGCAGGAACTTTAACTTTATCTGGAACTAGTACACACACTGGTTCAAATAGAATATTAGCTGGAACATTAAGTATAAACAAAGACAGAGCACTTGGTGCAGTTCCAGGGTCAACTGATGTTGACAACATTGATTTCTTAGCAAGTGGAACTGGAACTTTAAATACTACTGCTACTTTCACATTAAACACAAAAAGAGGAATTACACTAACATACAATGGAATAATAAATACAGCTGCTTCAACAACATTAACTTATGGAGGTGTTATTGCTGGATCTGGAAGTTTTACTGGTGGATGGGGTAAATTTACTAAAGCAGGTGCTGGTAACATTACATTATCAGGTGCTAGCACATATCGAGGTGGAACTTTTATTACCGCTGGTTCTGTAATATTAGGTGCGGCTGGTGTTTTAGCTGATAATAGTGGAGTTACACTTTCAAATATTGATGGAGCAATACTTAATTTAAATGGTAATAACGAAACCATTGGTGGGCTAGATGGAGGTGGAACTACTGGTGGAAATGTTGTTTTAGGAAGTGGAACTTTAAGTATGAATATTGTGTGGAAACCTAATTTTAGCAAACTAGGTTATCATGGTGTAATAACTGGTTCAGGAGGCATAAAATCAGTTGGAGTGGGATCGTTAATTTTAACAAACCCTAACAATAGTTACAGTGGTGCAACAGATATTGTAAGTGGTCGTATAAATCTTAAAAATAATAGCGGTGTGTTGCCAGATGGAACAGAGTTAATAATACGTAATGCTGGTGTATTAGCTTTATATGGTGGAATATCTCAAACTGTGGGAAAACTTGTTGGCACAAGTACAGACGCAAGAATATCACTTAATCATAACTTTGATACTACCCTTGGTATTTTAACAGTTAATCAATCTACAAACACAGAATTTGAAGGAGTAATATTTGGTCGTGGTGGTTTAACTAAAACAGGCAGTGGAAATCTAACTTTATCAGGGGTTAATACTTATGTTGGTGGAACAGTAATTAATGGAGGAACAATTATTCTGGGTGCTTCTGGTGTTTTAAGTGACACAGGTTCAGTCACACTTGCGAATACGAGTGGTGTTGCGCTAAATTTAAATGATTACAATGAAACAATAGGAGCGTTAGTTGGAGGTGGATCAAGCGGAGGGAATATTATTCTAGGGAGTGGAAATATAATAATTAACCCATCTGCCAATAAATGGCGTTCAGGAGGATGGGGATCATTGTATAGTGGAGTGATTAGTGGTTCAGGCAATCTTACTAAGACGGGTATTGGTACACTAAGATTAGCTGGAGCGAATACATATTCTGGAACAACAACAATTAATAGTAGTAACCATAGTGGTATAACTTTAGAAACAACTAATAATGCACTTCCAACCACAACTGAACTTACAATTTCAGCAGGAAAACTTTCACTAGTTAATGTTTCACAAACATTGAAAAAATTAACTGGCTCTAATAGTACAAAAATAATTAATAATAAATGGTATACGGAAGACAAAATATTGACAGTTAATCAATCTGCAAACTCAACATACGCAGGTATAATTAGTGGTAGAGGAAATTTTCTTAAAACAGGTAGTGGAAACCTTACACTGTCAGGTGCCAACACTTTTGCTGGAGGAACAACAATTAATGGTGGAACAATTATTTTAGGTGCAGATAACGTTTTAAATGACAATAGTATAGTTACACTTGCAAACACAACTGGTGTTGCTTTAAATTTAAATAACAATGACGAAACAATAGGATCACTTATTGGTGGTGGATCCACAGGTGGTAATGTTGTTTTAGGAAGTGGAGATTTAGTAATTAATAGCGTCCACAGTAAAGGTGGTTTATCAGGAACATTTGGTTCAACCTTCTCTGGAGTTATTAGCGGATCAGGAAGTGTTACAAAAAAAGGTGGCGGAACATTAAAACTAACCAACGAAAACACATATACAGGTGGGACAACAATTAATACTGGTAAGATTTTACTTAAGACAAATAATGCTTTAGCTTCAGCAAGAGCTGTAACAATAAACAATTCAGGAAAATTAGTTATTGATACAAATGTAACGCAAACAATTGGAGCATTTACCGGAAGTTCTAACGTATTATTGCGGGTTAGAACTGGTGCAACTTTAAATGTTAATCAAAGTTCAGATACAACAATGGCGGGAACAATATTTGGATTTGGATCTGGTGGTACTAAAGGTAAATTAAGAAAAACAGGATCTGGAACACTTACAATTAATGGAACATCTAATATAACTGTAGAAAATTTTTAAATTGATTAAATAAATTCTATAAATATGAAATTATTATATGTTACCACACATCAAATTTCTAATTTACTTCCTTTATTTAGGGAGTTGAGTAAAAAAAAAGAAATTTCTTTCAAAGTTATTTTTTGGCAAAACCTTTCATCAACATATTATGATAAGGATTTTAAAAAAATAATTGATTATGGTTTAGATACAAATTCTGGTTATGATAAATATTTTTTATGTAATAAAAAAAGAGATAAAATTAATATGAGTATATTTTTCAAACTCAAAACATTTATAAAGCTAATAAGATTCTTACATAAAGAAGAATATGATGAAATTGTTTTTCATTCTTCGTATACGTTTATTCATATATTGGCTTCAATTTTTTCTAAATTAACTGGAAAAAAAACTATAGTTAGGTCAATGAGTTATAACTTAGGAAAACGAAGTAAAATTAAAAAATTTATTCGTTTATGTTATTATAGTTTGGGCAATCTTTTTTTTGATAAATTTTGGTCAATGCATAAATTAAATACAGAGTTTTTTACAGACTTTGGAGTGAATAAAGAAAAAATAAATTTAATACATCACTCCCAAGGAGAATTTATAGAATTAGTTAAAAAGGATAATAATTTACTACTTAATGTGAATGATTTTTGTGATAAATATCAACTTCCTAAAAATAAAAAATTTATATTATTTGCAGGATTATTTATAGAAAGAAAAAATCCAAAACTTCTTTTACAATCTTTTATTGATGCAAAATTAAGTAATGATTGGTTTTTACTAATGGTTGGTGGTGGAAAATTTGAAGAAGAGATGAAATCATTAGTGTATTCAAACAAAATAAATAATGTAAAATTTTTAGGTTTTAGAAACCAAAAAGAGTTAATTGGTTTTTTTGCTAACTCTGAAATGCTTGTTGTACCTTCAAATGCTGGTGATAGTCATTGTAATGTTGCTGCTGAAGCTATTCAGTTTGGTTGTGCAATTATTGGTAGTAATATGATTGGTTTATATCCAGAATTTATAGATGAAAAAGTAGGTTTGATTTTTGATATTAATAAAAAAGAACAACTCACAGATCACTTAAAGTCACTAACAAGTAATTCTAGTTTATTAATTGAGTGTCAAAAAAATGCATTAGAATATGGTAAGAAAAAGACACCACAATATAGCTCAGATCAAATAGTTGAAAATTTAATTGCATAAATGAATTATAGATTAAGTAGTTTTGTTGAATTAATTGCGTCAACTGAAAATAATTTTGATCATTCTGTTGGTTACCATGATATCAAACCTTTTGGAGGTTTAAATAATCAGTTTATACTTTTACATAAATATCCCTTAAATAATTTAGGTTTTTTGGAAAAGAATATAAATATAGATATTTGTTTGTGGGATTATAAAAATTCTAAAATTTATATTATAGATGAAACAAGCGCTTGGAGTTGGGAGCAGGGATCAAGATTACAATGGATAAGTGATAAAGAAATAATTTATAATAAAATTGATGAAAAAAAAGTAATTTCTTGCATTTATAATATTGAAACAAAACAAAAAAAAAAATTAGAAAGTTCTTTATATAGTTTTTCTAAAAAAACTAATCAAATTTTAACAATAAACTATTCTAGAATATGGAGTCTGTGGAAATCGTATGGTTACTTTGTACCGGGTGAAAAAAATGAATTAGATAAAAAACCGAAGGATGATGGTATATATTTAACAGATACTAGTAATAGTAATAAAAAATTAATACTTTCTATTAATGATGCAGTGGAGATTTGTGGCTTACAAAATTTAAAGGATACTTTCTTTTTCTTGTCTTTTCCTACTTTTAGCCCCAGCGGTGATAAATTTGTATCACACCTTAGGTTTCATTTAAAATCAGGTGCTTTGACTACATATTTTATTTGCACATATTTAAATAAATCAAAAAATATTGTATTAGCTAGTGAAAAAGTTAGTCATTTTGAGTGGATTAATAATGAAAAAATTATTGTTTGGAGTAGGAATTTACCAAAATATTTTCAGAAATTAAGATTAAATAATTTTTTAGAAAAATATATTATAAGTTATCTAAAAAAATTTATGAATAAGTTTCGTTCTAATTTTACATTAAAAATTAAATCAGAAAATTACCACCTTATAGACTTAGATAATCCTAGAGAAATAACTAAAATAAATGAGAAAATTCTAACAGAAGATGGACACCCTCAAATATCTGAAGATGGTAAATATCTAGTGACTGACACTTACGCAAATCAAGAAGGTTTTCAAAAGTTGTTAATCCATGATCTAAATAATAATAAAACACATTATGTAGGTGAATTTAAGATAGCTGAATATTTAATAAAAAAAGGTTTAAAATATGATTTGCACCCAAGATGGAATCATAAAGGGGACTTGATTAGTATTGATTCTTCTCATGACGGTAGCAGACAAAGTTATGTTATTAATGTAGCTAAATTAATAAAAAACATAAATCGAAAAAATTAAATCTTATTTAATATCAAACTCAATTGAATAATCGTTCAAATTGGGATCATTAGGACTATCTAAGTCGTTTGGAAATTTATCGTTCAAATCAATAGCTTTTCTGTTAAATTGTTTTGGAGAAAAAGTAAGTTCGAGTGCTGAAGGAAACCTAGTGGGGCTAATAAATCCCCAATTATTAACATGAATGTGCACTAACTGAAGATCAAATCTTTTTATAAAATCTTGTATTCTTAAGCTGTTTAAATCACAATTATGAAACTCAATAGCTAAACCAGTCATACATGACGCATATTTTATTAGTTGATTTAAAATCCTGTATTCATGGCCCTCAATATCAATTTTAAAAAAAATATTTTTTTTAGAAGATTCAGTGAGTAGTGTGTCCAAGTCTACAATATCATTTTTGTTTATAGATTTGAAGAAAGTGCCAGCCGGTGAAATAATTTTTTGTTCATGAATTATATTTTTTCCATTAAAAAAAGACCTGTATTGATAGTATTTAAGAAAACTCTTAAAATTTCTAAAAAATAACTTTACAAAAAACTTCCAGTTAACTGTTGGGTCATAACAAATCACTTTTGCATTAGTTTTGATAAAAAATTCTTCTTCAAACGACCAATCATCAGCTAAGCCAAATGAATAGAGTAGTCTAGATGCATTTAATGATTGTTTTGGAATCAGATAACCTCCATCATTAATATTTCCAATTCGAATTAAATTTGTCTTATATTGTGGCTTGAAATATAAAGGTAACTTTACAAAATTATTCATTAAATAAATTTTTTATGATTACTTTCTTTTGTATATTATTATATATTAATAATCATTATTCAATTTTGTATGATTTTAAAAAAAAAAAAATATTCAAAAACACCATTATACGAACCATTTATTGGCAATAAAGAAAAACTATATGTAAATGATTGTATAGATAGTAACTGGATATCTTCTAGAGGTAAATATGTTTCGTATTTTGAGAATCATTTTAAAAAATTTATAAAAAGTAATTATGCTGTTTCAGTTTGCAATGGAACAGCGGCACTGCATTTGGCATTGCTCTCATTGGATATAAAAAAAGGTGATGAGGTTATAGTTCCTTCATTTACATATGTGGCAACTGTTAATGCAATTAAATATGTAGGAGCAAATGTAAAATTTATAGACTCTAAAATTTCTTCATGGCAGATAGATGAAAAACTACTTCCTAATATGATTACCTCAAAAACTAAAGCAATTATTGCACCGCATATATTTGGCCAATCTTGTGAAATGGATGAATTAATAAAAATATGCAAAAAAAATAAATTATTTTTAATAGAAGATTGTGCAGAAGCTTTTGGGACTTATTATAAAAAAAAACATGTGGGAACTTTTGGAGATGTATCTACCTTTAGTTTTTTTGGTAGCAAAACTATTACAACAGGCGAGGGTGGAATGGTTGTTACAAATAACTCTAAAATTGCTAAGAAAGTGGAAAGATTAAAGATGGTTGGTGTTGTTAAGGACAAATATTATTGGCATAATATGATTGGATATAATTACAGGATGACAAATATTTGTGCTGCAATAGGTTTTGCTCAAATTTCTAAAGCAAACATGATCTTAAAAAAAAAACGAACTATTTTTAAAACCTATAAAAAAAATCTTATAAACCTTCCACTGACATTACTAGAGGAACAGACTGGAACCACTCACTCATATTGGGTTGTAACTATTAGAGTTTTAGATGAAAAAATTAGAGATAAATTACGGAAATATTTAAATTTATATAATATTGAAACAAGGCCTACTTTTTATCCAATTCATACAATGCCCATGTATTATCATAAAAAATATAAAAAAAAATTAACTAATGCAATTTTGCTTGGTAAAAGTGGAATAATCTTACCCAGTGGTCCGTTACTTTCAAAAAAACAAATTGAAAATGTTTGTAATAAAATTAGAAACTTTCCAAGTTTTAATTAAAAGTCTTTTAGAAGTATGAAAATTAATTATTTAAGAAATCCTCATGAAGATAAGTACATAAGTATGATTGAATATGTGGATGATTTAATTAAATTTCAAAAAAGTTATTCTAATGAGTTAGAAGTTACTGATTTTACACCAGAATTTAATTTGGTATTAAATCTACTCCCATTTAATTGGAAAATGAGAGTAGCTAGATTTATCTCTTATCCTAGCCAAGTAAAAAAACTTCCAATTTATGACATTACTCATGTGCCCGATCAAGGTTATGGTCATTTAGTTAATCACATTAAAAGCAAAGTTAAAATTTTAACTGTTAATGACTTAATACCACTAGTTTATGAAAAAAGTCTAAAAAAAGATGCTTACAATATTAATGGAGTAGGGACAGACAAATATAAAGCATATTTTTTTAGATATTCAGTTAAACATTTTAAATATTTTGATAGGATTATAGCAATTAGTGAAAATACAAAAAAGGATATCTTGCACTTTACAGACTGTGAAGAGTCAAAAATTACAGTCATAAACACTAATATTCCACCAGCTGAATTTAACAATGATCCAGTTGATAAAAATGTTATTTGGAAAAAATACAATATACCGCAGCAGCCTAAAAAAATTTTAATTTATGGGAATGGGTTTTATAAAAATCATATAACATCACTTAAAGTATTGGAAAATTTGATAAAAAAAAATATTGATACAGTTATTGTCTGGCTAGGTCACAAACAAGAAATAAACAGATTACACTGTAAAAATATCATTGATAAAATTATACAAATGCCTTTTGTTGAAAAAAAAGAGCTTCCATCAATTTATAAAAGTTGTGATATTGTGTTGTACCCATCTTTGTATGAAGGAATGGGAAATCTAACCTTAGAATCTATGAGGTGTGGTATTCCCATAATTTGTAGTAATACCTCTGCTTTTCCTGAAATCGCTGGAGATGCTGGGATAATGTGTGATCCGTTAGATCATCATCAGATAACTGAAAATGTAGTAAAACTTTTTACTGATAAAATTTTTTATAACGTACAAGTTGAAAAAGGTCTCAAGAGAAGCAAACTTTTTAATTATACATCAATGCATGAAAAAATAATAAATTTGTATAGCAATGAAATTTCAAAGAAAAATGCCATTTATTAAAATAATTAATAATTATTATTAAAAAAATAGCTTCTTAAATAAATATAAATTAAATAAAAAAGTTTAGCGATACAATCTGTGAAATAATTTTTCAAGGTAGAAAATAATTAAAATAAATCAGCGAGTTTGTTGTTAATAACAAATTTAGACCAAAAATAAAAGTCTGATTGCTGAATTTTACGTAGATTTGATAAATCTAGCTTCATTTTTTTTGCTAGATTTTGTTGATCTGTTTGAAAAATAAAATCTAAATATGATGGTTTGAAAATTCCTTTTTTAGTTGAAATTTTATCAAAATTTAAATTTTCATTAAGGTATTTTCTTATTGACAATTTATTTACAAGTGTTGAAAAGTTAAAATCGATTATCTTTCTTTTTTCAAAATAATCTATTAAATTTGAATTTAAAAAAGGAAATATAACCCTTGAATCATTATCACAGGCATTTAAATAAAGTATTGACTTATGGATTCCACAGCCAAAGTCATAATGTATGCCTCTTAGCAAAGCTCTCTCAAGTATAATATTATTATGAATCTGATATTTTTTATAAAAAGATATTTGTTCATTATAGTTCCCAAGTTTAATATTTGAGCCAGAAAAATTATAGGTATAGTCAGGTCTTAATAAGTCACCATATTTACCCATTAAGTTCCAGGTCTTTATAGAGATAACTTTATGAATTTTAATTCTATTAAAGCATTTTTGAAAAAATAACTTTTTAAGATCTCTTTTTGATGGAGGATAACCCATATATGGATCATTACCCAACCCATCAATAAAAACTAGGTCTGAAAATTTTAGATTATTCCTTAAACAAATATCAAATAGTAAGAGTATAGATAAACCAGCTGGATCTAAGATGGGTTCTTTAATATTTTTCAAAATAATCTCTAGATCTAAAAATTCTAAATGTTCTTTAGCAAAATAAATTTTAATTTTAAGTTTATCTGCTAATTCATTGATAATTTTCTTTTCGTTATTGTTTGTAATGAAAGAAAAATATAATGCTTTAATATTATTTTGAACCAGTCTTGAAGCAACAAAAGTTGAATCTTTACCACCTGAAAAAAAAACAATTGGTAATTTATTTAATAATTTGATTTTATTCAAACCTGCATCAAATATATCAATCCAGTCCGAGTAATTACCTTCAGTTTTTGATTTGTTATTTTCTTTATTTTTATAATTTTTGATTATTTTTTCTTCTAGTAATTTTGCATTAATCTCTTTACCTTTAAACTTCCAATTGACAACTGAGTCATCAAACTTAGGAAATCTATTTTGTAATATTTCGGAAAGAACAGCTGTATTCATCTGTTTTATGCTACCTATTTTGTAATCCATATTTGATTATTTATTCTACACAAGTTTAAAGATGAAATAAACACATTATGAATTAATGAAAATATTCATATCTAACTTTAAGTTTAAGAAAACTTTTTATTCATTTTTATCTTCAATAAATTTAGTAATATTTAAGGTCATTGCATCATACGAAAGTTTCTCTTTAGCGTATATGGCACACGAATTTCCCATTTCAATCCTTTTTTTTGGATTGTCATAAAAAAATTTAATTTTTTCAGATATTATTGAAGAATCTCTATCATCTATAATAAACCCGTTCTGACTATTATTAATTATATCAGGGCCTTGACAGTTTCTAGTTAAAATAACTGGAAGACCACAAGCCATAGCCTGCGTAATAACAGCTGGAGCACCTTCTTCTAACGTAGGTAAACAAAAAACTGAAGCTTGATTGTATAGATTGGGAAGCTCAAACTCACTAACAGGCTTTATTATAAGATTATTTTTTTCTAGTTTTGATATTTTTTTTATCAAATTTATGTTATCACCACATATAATCCACAACTCTGAATTAGATAACTTTAAATTATTAAAGCCTTCAATTAAATATTTAAAACCCTTTCTAACAAATTCATTTCCAACTGCTATTACTATGAATTTATTATTCATAATTTTTTTTTTGTAGAATATTTGAGTATCAACCCCCATGATTGTTGTGAAAGCCTTTTTGTCATCTAAAATACCCTCATCCACATATGTTTTTCTTTGAAATGATGAAATACAACCAATATAATCTGCATCTTGAATGTTTTGATTAATTTTTCTAGTAATGGTTATCTCTTCTTTGTTGTAATGACTTAGCAAGCCTAATTGTCGGTATTCCTTTTTTATTTTTTCTCTAAAAGAAGGGGAGCTATTATTCAAAAAATAAATCGTCTTGATATTATTTTTTTTTGCTTTTTTAATCAACTTACAAAAAGAACCACCAAATCCAATAATATAATAATCTGAATTATTTATATAAAAATAGCTATATATAAAATCTGTAACCCAATCTAAAATCAAAGCAGGGTGTATATTTAATCTAATTTTATTTAAGTATTTGTTAATTTGTCTTAATCCCCTAACAAATAGCTCAATAATAATAACTGATTTAATTTTATTTTTAGGCAGGTTGTATTTTTTAGTAACAAATTTTGGATAACTTGTTGTAAGAAAATTTAGTTTATTTCTTTTATTTAAAGAGTGGGCAAGCGCAAAGGACCAAGCGCGCCCTTTAATAAAAATTGAATATTTCATTTATTTATATTTTTAAATAATATGTCTTTTTGAAATAATTTATTGTTACGTTTGGTTATATTCATTTCTTTTATCGGAATGAAATTTTTCTTTTTTAAAAAAGTTATTAATTCTTTGTTTAAAACTTGATTATGATAAATTTTTTGATATGAAATTTCTACAATTATAAAATTTATTTTTCTCAATAACTTTCTTGCTCCCTTTAAAGCTTCTAATTCAAGGCCTTGTATATCAAGTTTAATTAAAGAAGGGTTGATGATATCATTTAGTTTAATTATATTTTCTAATTTATCAATTTTGACTTTTTTTTTATATTTTGAATTATAGTCGCCTATTTGATTATCTATCGGTTTCAAAAAAGAAGAGCTATCCTCTCTTTTTGTTATGTAAAATATTTTGTTCCCATTTTTTGCTCCAATTCCAAAATTATAATACTTAATATTTTTTTTTTTAAGTATGTCTTTTTGCATGTTTAGATATTTTTTTTGAGGCTCAAATGAATAGATCTTTGAGTTAGGAAAAAAATATTTTGCCAATATTGAAAATTGACCCTTGTTCGAACCAATATCAATAATTGTTTTAATATTGTTTAAATTTTTAAATAACGGTTCTAATTCAAATAAAGGTGAAACACCTCTTAAATAAGATTTATAAAAATGTGGCCTGGTAATACATTTAAGTAATTTTAAGAATATATTCATTGTTGTTAATCAAGCTCATTTCTTATTGCCTCACCTAAACTTTTTTTGCTTTTTGACAAAGAAAAATTTTCTTTATAACAACCTAAGGCATTTTTAGACATTTTCCTTAAATCATTTTTATTAATTTTTTCAAATTCCATTAACTTTTTGCTAAAACTATCAATTGTATTTAATGACATTAAACCAGCTTTGGCCTTTATAATATGGCTAGCTATATTAACCTTGCTAGTTAATAGGACTGGTTTACCCATAGATAGAGACTCTACAATTGACACTCCAAAATTTTCTCCATGAGATGCAAGAAGCATCCCTTTAGAAGATAAAATAGCACCAAATTTTAAATCATTGTAGATAGGCCCCGTAAGTATTATTTTATTTTTTAATCCATGTTTATTAATGATGCTTTTCAAATATTTTATGTATTCTACATCCTCATGTGGCCCAGCTAAAAGCACTATACTTTTAAAGTCATTACCAATTATATTGATAGCATTAATGATAATATCACATCCTTTTTTTTCATGAAATCTTCCTAGGAATAAATAAAAACTTTTATTTTTAAAGAAAGCAAATTTATTATTAAATTTTTCGATACATTTTAATTTATTATATTTTTTATTTATTATACCATAAGTAATTATTTTTTTTTTGATACCACTCGTATTTACATAGGTTTTTTTAAGTTGTTTTTGCTCACCAAAAGAAGTCAACAATATAGATTTAGCATTTTTAAGATTACTTTTTTCTATTAATGTCCAATATATTTGTTTTTTTATTTTTTTAAAAAAATTAAAACTAAAAAATTCATCTAGTTGACCATGAGTATATATAAAATATTTTTTTAGCAGCAATCTTGCTAAAAGTGAATTAAATTGCCATAAACCATGAATTAAAAAAAAATCATAATTTTTTTTATTTTTTAATAACCATAAAAATAATTTCAAACTAAATCTATAATTTTTTCCTATAAATGATTTAATATTAATAATGTTAATTTTTTTATTTTTCTTTAAATTAAATTTTTCATTATCGCAGGTAATAATGTCAACTTGAAATCCTTCTTTTATTAATTCTTCTGATGAAGAGAGTATGGCATTTTGTGGCCCTCCAAATTTGGGATTTAATGAACTTATTAATCTTAAAACTCTAATTTTTTTATTTTTTGAATTTTTCAATTGTTTTTCTTTTTTAAAAATTTTTAATAATTAGATTTCTATATTTCTTTGAAAATTTTAAATAATTTAAACTAAAGTTGTTTTTTAATATTAAATGTTTATTTGGATTATTTTTTGAGAGTATGAAATTTTTATAAAAACTTTTTTCAAATTCATAATGGTTTTTTCTATCATAACTTTCTATTATTTTTTTATAATCCCAATAATTTATATCTAAATAATTTTTTTGCATATTTTTATTGAGAAAACTTAAAATTAAATCTCTGTTACTCTCATTCAGTAAAGATTTTTTTGCTAAATAATTAGGTGATAGAGTTATCTTTTTATAATCGTAAGGTGTAATCTCCCATAAGGATAGTTTAAAGCTTAAGTTGTTTGCATAAAGAATTGTCAGTGAAAATATATTATAAAAAAATAAAAATACGATTGAAACTTGTAAAATGGATAAAATATAATTTTTTTTCATTATTTAAACTTCATTATTATAACCTCTTCATGTGTGAGTATATCAATAAATATGTTGATATTTATTAGTTAGTTTTTTTACTAGCCATAATTCTGGTAAATACTATATTTGAACATTAATGGTTCAATTTATAAATATTAAATCACATCAGAATAAATACTTAAGTTTTATATTTATTATGATTTTTAATATTATTAATCTACAAAATTTATTTGCTACAGAAAAAATTGGTAATGTTGTTAAGATTCAAAATAACGCTTATGTATTAAGTGCTGATGGAGATAAAATATTGTTGAACTTGTACGATTCAATTTATCTTAATGATAAAATTATAACAGACGACAGGTCCAGTCTTGTTATACAATATTTAGATAATACAACGATAATAATGAAAAAATCAACCTCCATTAAAGTAACTGATTTTAGTTTAACAGCTGCAAAAAATTTATTTTTAGCGATAATTGATAAAGGCTCCGCCATTATAGAGTCAGGCAAGATTGCAAAAAATAGTAACAATAAAATGGAAATTAAGCTAGCTACTATGACCTTAGGAATTAGGGGAACGCGTTTTAATATGGGTCAAAAAGAAGACGGAAGTTATGATATTGGTTTATCAGAAGATAGCTTTGGTAATGTTGGAACAATTAATGTTTCCTCTGCGGGCTCCATTAAAACACTTTATGACCCCAAGCAAGTAATCTCTATTAATTCTGATAAACTTATTGAGAGACCTCAAACTGACCTGGAAAAAAATGCGTTAGATGAGGTTACACAAAATTTTGTTGATGTTAAGATAATTAATGAAGAGGATATTCAAAAAAATCTTGAATCTCAATTATTTAATGGAAAAATTATTGATGCAAATAATGATGGTCAAATTGATTCATTAGATATTGATGTTATTAGAGAAAATATTGTTGCTACAAAACAAGAAACTATAGATTTTATTGTTGAGAACAGTAAGGAAGATAATATTAATTTTCTATCAAATGTTTTAAATCAATCTGATGAAAAAAATGTTGGACAATCTATAGATAAAATATTTGAAACTAAAAACGATTTAGTAACTGGTGTTTTGACTGGTCTGTCTAATACAAATAATAAATTTATAACATCATCAGACTCTGAAAAAAATAATGAAATTAAAGAAAAAATTTTTACACAACTATTAAGTGGTAGTGAGCAAACTAAAAAAAAATCTAAAAATATTGAATTAATGAGCAAGATCATTACAAAATCAGATGTAAAGTCTATAGAAAGTATTGTTAATATTGTTAAGACTTCAAATGCTTCTGAAGCAAACTCTAACTTATCATTACAAATTCTATCTTCAGTAGCCGATCGACAAAATGAAGAGGGGGTGGAATTAGAAAATGAAGAACAAACTCAAGTTAATAGATTAATTGAAGAAGCAGTAGCCTCTGCTGCTGCAAATAATAATGCAGAAAATTCTGCTTTAATTGCAAATGTAATTACTAAATCAGATGTAGAAACTATTACTCAGGTAGTTGATAACGTTCAAACATCAAACGCTAGTACGGCAAACTCTACTTTTTCATTACAAATTCTATCTTCAGTAGCCGATCGACAAACAGAAGACTCAATTAGTTTTGAAAATGAAGAACAAACTCAAGTTAATAGATTAATTGAAGAAGCAGTAGCCTCTGCTGCTGCAAATAATAATGCAGAAAATTCTGCTTTAATTGCAAATGTAATTACTAAATCAGATGTAGAAACTATTACTCAGGTAGTTGATACTATAAAAAAAAACAACACACAAAATCCCAATGCTGGTCTTTCACTAGAGGTTGTAACTAATATAGAATCAATTGCTAATAATGACTCAATGACAATTGAACCTAACAAACAAACACAAATCAATAGATTATTAGAAGAGGCAATAGCTGCTGCTGCTGCAGAAGAAGCCATGGCAGAAGAGGCTGCTGCCACTTTTGCTACTGCGCAAGCTGCAGCACTGGCAGCACAACAAGCTGCTGATTTATTAGCACAACAAATTGCAGATGAAATAGCCCAAGATTCACTTGATGAAGCAGAACGTTTACAGCGTATTGCCGATGGATTAATTGAACAATGTTCAGCAGCTGGAGCAAATGTGATAGCTATGCAGCTTGCTCAATCAAGTGCAGAGCAAAATGCTCAGAATGCTGAAATATCAGTAGTTAGTGCTAATGCTGCATGGGTTGAAGCAAGCAATATTATTATAAATTTTGTATCACCAGTGACAAAAGCAGAATGGGATAATTTTGAGTTAGCACAAAATAATGTCAATAATGCTCTTGATTTATTAAATCAAAGGAATGATGAAGCACAAGTTGCACAAGAAAATTCTACAACAGCGGCAATACAAACAACTAATGCACAAACCAATAAAACTTCAATCTGTGCAAAAGCAGACGCTGCCCAAACAGCTGCAGACGAAGCGTTATCAGTAGCCAATTCTGCAACTACAAATTAATATGATCAAAATTAAAAAAACTAAATTGTGTAGACTAATATTTTTAGCATTACTTACTTTTACGGTAATTTTTAATGGAGGTTATAGTGATTTATCTATTCAATTTAATTTTTTAGGGATTTCAACACTATTTTTTTTTTTATTAATAGAAAAAAATTATTTAGCACATTTTCAGGTAATATTTAAAAAAAATAAGCTTGCTATTTATTTATTTTTGATATTTTTGATATTTTTGATATTTCAAATATTGCCAATGCCAATTGAGTTGATAAAACTTTTATCACCAATGAAATATGACATTCTAAATAGCTTAGAATTTGACAGTAACTACACATCTATTAGCTTAGATCCATCTAACTCATTTTTTAATTTTTTAAATTATTTTTCATTATTTTTATATTTAATAATATTTAAAAGTATTTTTTATAAAAATTCACACATAATTAACTTTTATTATTATTTGACTTTATTGGGTGCAGTTACCTCTAGTATAGCTGTGTATTTTTATTTAATAGGTAACCCCAGTTTTCTTTTTATAGATAATTTAGCATACAAAAGTTCTGCGACTGGTTTTTTCATTAATAGAACAGTATTTTCATGTTTCTTAGTTTTAAGTTTATTTTGTGGAATAGAATATTTAAAAAACTCAAAAATATATAGCAAGAATGATATAAATAGTTTTTTTAAAAAAATCTATCTGCGAATTTTTATTTTATTAATTACTATTGGAATAATTACATCTTTTTCTAGATTGGGAAATTTTCTATTTATTTCATTAATGATAATTTATGTCATCCAATCATTATATTTTAGTAATAAAAAAAACAAGATATTCTTATATACTCTTCTTTTTATTGTTTTATTTGATGTTTTGCTTTTAGGTTATTACTTTGGATTGGAAAAGCTGTTAACAAGGTATTCCTTTTTAATAGCTGATATTAGTGGCTATATGGGAATATCAACTGAGAGTAATTTGTCGAGAGCTAAATTTTCATATTTTGCCTTAAGTGAGTTTAAAAATTTTTTATTTTTTGGTTATGGCGCGGGTGCCTTTGAATATTTGTTTAATCTAAGATATGAAGATTTATCATATCATTACACAATACATTCACACTCTGATCTATCAGAATTTTTGGGTGAATTAGGGCTGATTGGTTTTTCTCTAATAAGCTTAAGTATTTTTTATTTGTTTATTAAAAATAATACTCTTAATTTTAAAAATTTATTACTCATATATCTATTATTTTTTATTTTAATTTTTGATTTTTCATTTCATGTACCAATAATTCAACTTATGTTTATTATTTTATTAAGTATCAATCTAAATAATAATAAAATTATAAATAAATTCTAAATAAATCCTACTCTGTTAAATTTTCAGAGTTAGATTTAAAACCATCTTGAATAATAGGATTGTATGATGTGAACAATTCTGTTTGAGGAGTTAGTAAGCTTATAACTCTATTCCATTTAACTAATCTTGTTGCGGGTATAAAAACTATGTCTTTTGATTGTAGCTTGAATCTTTTTCCTAAAATTAGATTAACTGGATTTCTTACGTCGAGTTCAAAAACATTTATTTTCAAAAATTTGCTATAGTCTTCTCGTATAACATAAATTTTTTTTGCATTGGCAGTAAGTTTATTTAGCCCACTTGTAGAAAGCAATTCTGTTAATGAAAAATCATTATTAGGGAAATATATTCCAGGTTTACTGACTTCACCGAAGACTTGTATTGAATCTGAGTTTCTGTCTATAAAAAGAACGTCATCTTTTTTTAAATAAAAATTTTCTTTTGAGTTTGTACTTTGAAAGGTTTTATTTAAGTTAATTTTATATACTTGATTATCTCGTCTTAGCAAACCTTTACTGCCTAGTAATTTATCTTGTGCATTTGGATTATAGTCAGCTTGTACAGCAGCATCAATTAATCTAATTGGTTTTTGATCAAGGTTAATAGTTAACTGATTTCTCACAGCCCCAAGTATATATATTTTACTACTATTATATTCCTGTATTTCAACTTGTAATGCAGGGTTCTTATAATATTTTCTTAAAACAGAAATTAAATAATTTTGTACTTTGTTTATATTGAAACCCTCAACCTTAACCTTTCCAACAAAAGGTATGTCAATATCTCCATTGGGGTCAATTGTATAAGAACCATCTATATCATCTGTATCTGTTAGGTTAATTGCAATAACATCAGAGGAACCTAGGACATAACTATATTCATAGTCATAAATGTTTTTAAAATTTTGAATTGAGTAAGAAAGTTCATCAATTTTTGAATTATTAAAATTATTAATTTCAGTTTCATTAAGATCGTTAATTTTAAATATCTCTATTTTAATATCTTTAACAGTATAATAATTTTCTAGTTTATTTGATCCACGTTGGCTTTTGGGTTTCTGATTGATTCCAGGCAATTGGGAACAGCTATACGAAAAAAACAGTAAAAATGTTATTTTAAATATTAGTGTGTAAATTTTCACGTTAATTTTTGAGATATAATTGTTAAATATTGTGTTAATTTAAGTATTTAAATAATATAACCTATAAGTGATAAAGTCAGTACATAAATAAATTGTGTAAATTAATTTTAAACAAATATGAATAATAAGTTACATAATTTTATAGACATTTTTGACATAGGTGACTTAAGTTTTTTTATATTACTTGCAAAAAAAAATATAAAAAAGCTTATATTTTCAGCGCTATTGATATCACTTGTGGTGTTATTTATTTCATTAAATCTTGAAAAGCTTTACTTAAGTGAAGCTACCCTGGTCATAGCTCAAGATGAAAATAAGATTACCGATATAGAAGAGGCCTATTCTCAAGATGCTATTTCAAGTCGGGTAAACAACCAGATGGCAATCTTGAAAAGTGATGAAGTGATGGAGTATATTGTTAATGATGAAAAAAATACACTTGAATTTAAAGAACTTTATTCAACTAAAAAAAAAAATATATTCAGAAGAATTTTTTTAAAACCAATTATTATTAATAAAGAATATATAAAAACACTACTAACAAATAACTTTACCATAAAAAACATACCAAGAAGCGATGTGTTATTGTTAAGTTTTATTTCAAACAATCCAAGGGCATCTCAATTAGCATTAAAAAATATTATAAATTCTTATCAGCGCTATGAAGTGGACAGCAAAATACAAATTACAAATTATGCTAATATAAAAATTTCTGAAAGATTAAAAGATCTAACAATTCAAATGGATATTGCTGATAAAAAATTAGCAAAATATAAAGAAGAAAATGAATTAGTTGATACTGGAGATGTTAAAGCATTGAAGATCAAAGAAATTCAATCATTATCGACCAATATATTCGATTTAAAACAAAAAATTCAAAAACAAGAAAATGATTTACTATCAGTTAAGGCTGCAAATGGAGACGTTGATATACTTTTGGCAATAGAAGATTTAAGTGGTAGAAAAGAAATTGTAAATATTAAAAATAATCTCACTGCTAATAATAACAATATTCAATCATTGTTATTGATATACACAAATAATCACCCAAAAGTTTCACAAGCATATGAATTAGAAAAAAGTCTTAATGTGCAGTTAAAAGAAATTTTAGATGAAGTAATTCAAAAAAAGATTTTTGAATTAAGTAATTCAAAAAATTTTATAGAAATACTAGAAAAAAATCTTCAGAATGCAACAAATGAATTAAGAGTAATAGAGCAAAAAGAAGCAGGAATGTTAAATTTTGCAAGAGAGGTCGAAAGCAGTCGAAAACTATATGAAAATTTTTTACAAAGAGTTAAAGAAACAAATGAAGCTCAAAATTTACAAATTTCTAAACTCAAAATAATAGAGTCACCAAGCTTACCAAGTGGACCATTTTCTCCAACCCCGTATAAAAATTTTTATTTTTCACTCATGCTTTCTTTTTTTGGTTTTTATGCACTAATATTTTATAAAGAAATGAATTCTTCGATCATTAAAACTCCAGAAGCAATTGAACACTTAAATATTGCGCAAATTGGTATTCTGCCAAAAGTTATTGACATTAAAAAAGGGTATCACATTTTACAGATGTTTCTGGAAGATAGTGAGTCTAATTTTTCAGAGTCTATTAGGTCCTCTAGAGCAATTATTGAATCAAAATTTAAAAAAAATTCAAGCTTTCTAATTACATCGAGCAATCCTTCTGAAGGTAAAACTACTTATGCTTTTAACTTAGCTCTATCACTAGAAAAAACTTATAAAGTTTTATTTATTGAAGCTGATATTAGAAGACCATCTGTGTTAAATAGTTTTTATAAATTTGATAAAGAAATATTTGGTTTAGGTGAAATTATTTCAGCGAGTAACACATTTAAAGAAACTATCTTTAAAGTACCGGGTACTAATTTAGAAATTATTACATCAGGTGCAAAAAGGTTTGATATGTCAGATGTTGTTAATAAAGAACAATTACGTAAGTTTTTTGATATTTTAAAATTAGAGTATGATTATGTAATCATCGATTCACCACCAGTTCAGCCAGTATCTGATACCTTAATCCTTACCCAAGCTGCAGATTATAATTTATTTGTTGTAAGGTCAGAAACTTCAAGAACATTAGCATTCATGTCATCCATCAAAAAGATTCAGAATGTGGGGGCTAAAATTGATGGAATTATTATTAATGATTTAGATACATCAAAAGATAGTTATTACAATTACAATTATAATTATAATTATAATTACAATTATTACAGAGATAAGGCTTAGTTGTGTGTTTAGATTAGAAAAAATTTTTCAAAACGATGATTTTTTATTTTTAAATTTTTATATATTTATAAAAACACTTGTTCTTTTTTTAACTATCTATATTTTTTCGATATTAGAATTTAATTCAATTCATGATTTAACAAATTTTACTATTTTTGTAAATTCAAAATTTTATAATTTTTCAATATATGTATCTTCATTATATTTTATAATATCTTTTTTTTTTAAGTTCAAAAAAAGGTATGAACTTAATTTTTTAACTTTTTTAAAGCAAGATATGCAACCATTGTGTTTATCTCTATTATTAACTTTTACACTATTCTTTTTCTTAAATAATAATTTTAATATTACTATTGTACTTTTAATAGTTATTATTATTTTTAATCTATTTATTCTAAAAAAAACAATAAATTATTTATACAATTTTTTAATAGACAAAAATATCATTCAAAGAAACATTATGCTAATAGGGTCAACAGATTCTATAAGATTAATTCTTAAAGAAAATCTTGATAATATTAATGTTTACAAATGTTGTTTAGTTTTTGAAAAAAATTCAGAAATTATTAATAAACTTAGACTAGAATTTAAAATTCCAACTTTTTCTGATAATGATGATATTAGAGCTATTTTGGAATATCATTCATTAGGACAAATTTGGATTTTAGATGACAAAACTAAAAATATTGATTCATATTTAAATAAAATTTTAAAATTTTCAGTTGATCTTTTAGTAGTTAATTTAAAGGATAACCCAATTTTAGGAAGTGAAAATATGATCAATAGCAAGTATCAATTTCTCAATTATGAAATATCTAGATTTTATGGTTTTAATTTATTTGTTAAAATTTTGATAGATAAGATTTTATCTTTATTTTTTTTAATCATGTTATCTCCAATTTTTATTTTATCATTATTACTCCTTTATTTAGAAGATGGTTACCCCTTATTTTTTACACAAGACAGAACAGGATGGGATGGTAGAAGATTTAAAATCTTTAAAATTCGTTCTCTAAAAAAAGATAAGTTTGACACGAAAGTCCAAGTTATTAAAAATGATAATAGACTTTTAAAAATTGGAAAATTAATTAGAAGATTTAGTATTGATGAATTACCCCAATTTTATAATGTTTTAATTGGTGACATGTCCATAGTGGGCCCTAGACCACATATGGTTGAGCACGATATTTTATACTCTGGTTTGTTTAAAAGTTTTTTAAAAAGACACAAAGCAAACCCTGGATTAACTGGCTGGGCTCAAGTAAGTGGCTTTAGAGGATCAACTCCTAAAAGTGATCTTATGAGAAAAAGAATGGAACACGACTTATGGTATTTAAAAAATTGGTCGATTTGGCTAGACCTTTACATAATTTTTAAAACATTTTATGTGATCTTTAAAAAACCTAATTAAGCATATTTTAAATTATTCAAATAAATAAACTCAGAAACTTGAGTCAATTAGGGTTATATTGACTCACTTATTTAAATCTTTAATTTACGATATTGACATTTATTTAATAAAACTTAAGGTTGAATCATGATTAATGTTTATTCTATAAATGAGATTTTAGAAGCATCAAACAGCATTCTTGAGCACTCCAATGATAGTAAGGATGTACCTTTTGGGAATGCTCCTTCTATAGATGAAAAAATTTTAGAGAATAAAAATGATATTAGTGTATTGATGGATAAATCCTTACCTTCTAAGAGTATTGATAGTAAAAAGGATATTCCAGAAACCTTGGAAAAAATTATATTTGATGCAGAAATATCTCAATTAAATACCAATAAGACAACAAATGACAATACCGATCATAAAGAAAAAAAAAAAGTATTACAACAAAATACAATTAATCAAAAAGACTTAATTGATGATCTCTATAAAACTTTTGGAAAAAAGATAAAAAGAAATTCATTAAAATTAATATTAGAACTTAGACGTGACATAATTCATTTAACAAGAAATATATCCTCTCTAAAAATAAATAAAAATAAAATAGAACAAAAAAATATAAAACTAAATGAAAATATAGATTCTTTAAAAGATGTTGAAAATAATTTACAAAATAATCTAAATAAAAGTGTTAATGGTTTTAATAAACTTAATTATGAACATAAAAAACTTAAATTAGATTTTAACAATTTAGAAGATAATTTATTAGAAAATAATAAAAAGTTAAATAAAACTAATGAAACTAACAATAAATTAAATAATAATTTAAAAAGAAGCAATGAAAACTTCAATACATTGTATGATAATCATAAAAATTTAAAACTAAATTCTAATACAATAGAAGAAGATCTAAATCACAAAAAAAGAAAAATAAATTTATCTGAAGAGCTTAATGAGAAATTAAAAAATAAGATTAAAAACCTAGAAGATGAAATAACTGAATATAAAAATATTGAATTTGGTCTTAGTTCTAAAGTTGAAAAATTAGAAAATTATATTTTTATTAACAATACGAAACAAGATGAACTTGCAAATCAAAATAAAAAATTAGAAAAAAGTAATACTGCGTTAAAAACCAAATTAGATGCAGTGGGGCATATAGATATATATCTTGAAGAAATAAACCAATTAAAGTTAAAAAATAAAGATTTAGAAAATACTATTGATAAATTAAAATCCTATGAAGATAGTAATGATCAAAATATAAATATCATTAAAGAATTAGAAAATAAGATAAAATACTATCAAGAAGAAAATATTAGAATTAGCAATCAATTATATGAAGCTAATAAAAGATTTGATATTATTAAAAGTGAGATTGAAGTTTTACAGAATCAAAGATCAAGCTTAATTGCAAAGATAAACTCTGTAAATGATGTAATTGGTAATTCTAAAATTGTAACTAATGTTTTTCAAAATAACCAACAACAGAATACCAATATTACAATTGAGGATCCAGGTCTAAAAATTAAGAAAGAAAATAAAGATATAAATAAGGAAATTCTTAAAATCTTTAAATAATTAGATAATTATTTTCTTAATTTTATATTAATTAAGATCAGATCTAGATTGTTTTGATAAATGAATAATAAAATTGCAATAGTTATACTTACATATAATTGTGAAAGAATATTAAGAAAAACAATTCTTGCAGCAAAAAAAATTCATAAAAACATAATAATTTTAGACTCATACTCTTCAGATAAAACATTAAAAATTGCAAAAGAGCTTCAATGCATCATATTTAAAAGAAAATTTATTAATTACTCAAAGCAGAGAAACTATATTATAAAAAAATGTAATAAAAAATATCAATGGCAACTACATTTGGATGCTGACGAAGTACTAAGTGAAAAACTTATTAAAAATATCAAAGATGTATTGTTTAAAAATAAAAAAAATACAGCATACCTAATAAAAAGAGAAATTTTTTTTTTAAAACAAAAGCTTAAATTTGGTGGAACTAGTAACTATCATTTGAGATTTTTTCCATCTAATACCTCAAAGTGTGAAGACAGATTGTATGATCAGCATTTTGTTACAAAACTAAAAACATGTAAAATTGATGGTGTCTTAAATGACATGAATATAAATAATTTATCTGAATGGATTTCTGCTCATAATAAATGGAGTTCATTAGCAGCCAAAGAAAGATTAAAAAAAAGAAAAAATTTTGTTAAAGAAAATTTGTTTGGCAATAGCATAGAAAGAGTTAGGTTTATTAAGCAAAAAATAAATTATTTACCCTTAGGTATTAAGGGTTTTATTCTATTTTTAATTAAATATATAATATTATTTGGTTTTTTAGATGGGAAAAAGGGTTTTATATACTGTTTTTTAAACTCCTTTTGGTTTCACACATTAATTGATGCTAAAAAACTAGAATTAAAAAAAATAAAAGTAGATAAATTTTAAATGAATGACAGCGTTTCTTCTGACAATAACACTCATAAATTATATTATATTCAAAAATAACTGGAAAAGACTTGTTTATTTTTTTATTTATTTTTTACCATATATTGGTTTTATACAGTTGAAAATTCGTGACAGTGTTTTTTTTGCACCATTGATACATGATATAATATTCATAATTCCTATATATATAATTTTTGTTACAAGTAAAAAGAATATAAATTTTTTACCCATGGATCTTAAAAAATTAATTTATATTTTTATTTTTTTTTTATTTATACAGTTTTTAAATCCATTTAATAATTTAGGATTTTGGAGTAGGATTATTGGCTTAAAGATTTGGATTTTATATTTTTTTTTAATTGCTATCGGCTACCATCTAATTTCTAACAAGAAAGATTTAAAAAAATTTTGTAACACTTTTACTATATGCGCTATAATTCCATGTTTAATTGGTAATTTTCTTTATATTCTATTTGCTATTTATGGACATCGTGAAACATTAATTTTATTTTATAATGATTTTGGAATAGCTTCTGCTGCATCTCAAAATTTTGCCAAATTTGATTATGGCTCTTTTAGTTATTATAGAAACCCTTCAACATTTACTTACTCAGCTCAATATTTAAATTTTTGTTTATTAGCATTAATTACAACAATAACTAGCATTTCTATTAGTGAAACCTTAAAAGAAAAAAGTTTCTACAAGTTTGTACTTGTTTTAATAATTATTTCACTCTTCTTTACTGGAAACAGAGCTAGTATTATCATTTTACCTATTTTTTTTAGTCTTTTTATTTTACAAAATTATAAAATAGCTGATATCAAATTTGGGCTTTTTAAATTTATAATTATTATTATTGTAGCGATATTTTTATACAAAAATTTATCAATTATAAGTTCAACCACTACATTGGCGCAAACCTATACAGAGAGTGTCTTTTTTGATAATTTTGAAAAAAATATATCAAAATATTTTTTTGGAATTGGGCTTGGAAATTCCACATCAGGTGCCAGATATTTGGGTAATTTAAATATGATTAATGAGGGTTATTATTGGAAAGTCATAGTAGAACTCGGTGTTCCTGGATTAATAATCGTTATGTCGTTATTTTTAAATTACTTAAAACAAGTTAAAATTGTTAAAATTAAAATTATGGATTTTAAGGAGAAAATTTTGTGTAATTCCTTTTATGCTTATATAATCTTTCAGCTCATATTTGCTTTTAAGTCATGGGTTTATTTTGATGGTTATCCTGCAAATATTATTTTTTTCTTATTACTGGGAATTATTCTAAAAATAGGAACAAATGAATATATTAAAAACTCTCATGATTAATTTTTTAAAAAATAAAGATAAAATTAGAATTACAAAAAATATTTCTGGTAATTCTATACGTGTATTTTCCCTTTTCTTAGTTCAATTATTTTATCTGCCTATGATGTTTTATCTATGGGGAATTGAAAAAACTGGATATTGGCTTTATTTACTAGCAATTCCAAATTTATTAAGTTTTTGGAAATTAAATTTTAAAGAAGCAGCAAAACAAGAGCTTATTATAAAAAAAAATATCAACAGAAATGAAGTTTATTCAATTAGTTTTTTACTTTGTTGTTTAACGATATTAGTTTTTGCAATTGTTTATTTTACTATAAATTTTAAATTTATTAATTCTTTTGAAATTTTTTCAAACATAGAAATTTATAATTTTAATTTGATCTTAATATTAATTTTTTTGTCATTTTCAATCGACTTATTTACAAATAATTTTCTAACTATTTCACAATATACAGGTAAAATTTATCCATCACAAATAATAAGTAGTATATTTAATATTTTAGAAAAATTGATTATTCCTTTAATTGGTTTTTTCACAAATCAATTATTTTATGCTGCAATTTGTCTTTTATTATTAAAGATAATTCAATATGTAATTTCTAAACATATCATAAAAAAATATATAATTAATATGTCTTTAAATTTTAAGAAATTTAATAAACATATAGTTCTTGACATATTTAAAAAATCGACAAGTTTTTTTTTTAATGATTTATCTTCTGTTATTAATACTTCAGGTTTTATTTATTTTATTGGTTATTTTTTTGCAGTAGAGGTAGTTGCTATGATTGTGGCTCTACAAACACTTTTTAAATTTATTATGTTTTGGATAACTTCCATTTTTGATAATGTTGTTAGATATGAGTTTGCAAACTATTATAAAAAAAAGAAGTACATTAATATTGTTAAACTTTATAAATTTCAAAAAAAAATGTTATATTTGTTATTATTTACATTTTTATTAGTTACATATTTGTTGGGGCAAAAATTCTTTAATATATGGACAAATAATTTATTTAATTATGATATAATTATAATTTATTTAATTGCCCTTGACACTGTTATTTTTCTTTTGGGATATAATCAAATTTTATTATTATACTCATTGAACAAAATCAAAAAAATCTCATTATATACACTAATAATAAACATATTATCTTTTGCATTTTTATTCTCTTTTGAAGTTATGAGGGTAGATCTTAAAACAATATATTACGTATTACTATTTAAAGGCAGTTTAATCTATTTTATAAACATGATATCAAACTATAGATTTCAGAAATCTATGCTATTAAAAATATAAATACTTATGACAAATAAAAATAGTAATGAAGTTAATATTCAAAAAAATTATTATAACAATACAGCTCATCTATATGATAAAATCCACACATACAATGAAAGAGATGAGCACTATTTTGCATTATCTTGTTTAGTTGGTTTAATAGATCATTTTAAAATTGAATCTATTTTAGATGTCGGTGCTGGGACGGGTAGGGCTATTAAATTTTTAAAAAAAAAATTTCCAAAAATTAAAATAATTGGTATTGAGCCTGTTAAAGCTCTAAGAGAAATAGCATATTCCAAAGGAATTTCTAATAACGTGTTGATAGATGGAGACGCAACTCAAATAAATTTTAAAAATGCAGAATTTGATTTAGTTTGTGCTTTTGGGATTCTTCATCATATTAAAGATAACAAATTAGTTGTTGATGAAATGTTAAGAGTATCAAAAAAAGGAATATACATCTCAGATGTAAATAACTTTGGTTCAGGGTCCTTTTTTACAAGATCTTTAAAACAAATTTTACATTTTTTTAAATTATGGAAATTAGTTGATTTTATCAAAACTAAAGGGAAAGGATATAATATTTCTGAAGGCGATGGTTTGGCTTATTCTTATTCTATTTTTACAAACTATAAGCAAATAAAATCAGCCTGTATAAGTGTGCATACAATCAATACGCGTGATTCAAACATTAATCATTATAGGTCCTCATCTCATGTAGCTTTATTGGGTCTAAAAAGTGATAAGTAAAATAAAATTTCATAATATAAAATTTTTAAACATATCTGAAAAAGATTTTCCAAAGATAATTAAAAAAAAGGGTTTATTTTTATTTCCATCAGGACCTGGATTGTCAGATCTTGATAGAAAACCAAAATATTTTAAAGCATTATGTAATGCTGATTTTAACTTTTTAGATAGTGGTTTTTTCGTAATTTTGCTTAAATTAATTAAAAATATAAAAGTAAATAAATTTTCTGGTTATAAATTTTTTAAACTATACACCGATTTTTTAAAAAAAAATAAAAAACTAAATATTTTATCAATTAATCCAAATTATATTTCTTCAAAATATAATATTTCTTTTTTTTATAAATTGGGGTTTAAAAAAAATAAAGTTATTCACTATAATGCCCCAATATATAATACTAGTTTTATTAAAGACAAAAAATTATTAAAATTAATAAATAAAATAAAACCTGATCATATTTTAATTAATTTAGGTGGCAATACACAGGAAATTTTAGGCTGGTATATTAAAAGTAATATTAGATATAATCCCAGTATTTTTTGCACTGGTGCAGCAATTTCTTTTTTAACCAAAGAACAAGCACCGATAAATGATTTTATAGATAGTATCAATTTAACTTGGCTGATTAGAATCTTATATAAACCAAATATTTTTTTCCCAAGATACTTATCTGCCTTTAGATTATTTTTATTAGTAATTAGAAATAAAGTTAAAATAATTAAGAAATAAATCTTATTTACAAAAATTAAAAAAGTGATTTTATTATTAAATGAGATAATATTAATTAATGTTTATCAGATTTTTTTATAAAATAATTAATGTTGTCCATAATAGTAACAGCTCAATGTATGATAGATATTATTGGTTAAAAAAAAATCTAGTTGTTTTAAAAAATGACTCAAAATTATTAGATATTGGTTGTGGAAATGGATGGGCATTGCCACTAGCACTTAAAATTGGTTTTTATAAAGTTATAGGATTGAGTTGGAGCAAAACGGATATTGAAAAAAATAAAATAAGACTATCAGACAATATCGAATATATAGTTGGTGATGCAAGAAAATTAGATGAAATTCATTTTAATACTAAATTTGATGCTATTCTTAATATTGAAAATATTGAACATATTATTAATTCTGAAAAATTAATAAAAGATATTTCTAGTTTACTAAATAATGGTGGTCTTCTATATTTAACTACCCCAAATCTTTTATATAAAAAGCTTTATAACGATAGTTTAACTAAAAACCCTCCTATAGAAGATGGTGGTCATGTTGTACGAGGTTATTCTTACCAAAGATTAAAAAAAATTATGTCTAAATATAATTTACAAATAATAAAAGTAAATTACGTTACTGGAAAACTATCATCACTTTTAATAAATATTCAAAGAATTTTACCTTGTAATATATTTTTTTTAAAAATTATATTTATCCCACTAGCCTTAATATTTACTAGATTGGATAATTTTTTTTTTGCAAACAACGATCTCAATCTTTCTATCGCCATCATAGCAGAAAAAATAGACAATTAATTAACTTAATATGAGAAAAATTTTACTTATCAATTTAATTATTTTTTTTTCATTAGTTGTTATCTTAGAAATTTCAGCAAGACTGTATCTCAAAATAAAAACTAATAATCAAAATATGGGATTACCGATGAAAAACATGAATTTGAAATATCAACCTTTTGTCATGTATGGCCCAAATTGGCAAAAAATATTCGCTACATATAATGCGGAATTAAATAAAGATGATTTTAACATTTTATTAATCGGTGGAAGTACTGCTGCGGATTTTCCAAGTGAGATTTTAGAAACTGCTCTATCAAGTAAGCTTAATCTAAATGTTAAGGTTTTTAATGCTGCTTATGGTGGGTATATCTCAACTCAAGAACTAATTATTTTAACCAAATACGGTAAAAAATTAAAACCTGATTTAGTAATTAACATTAATGGTGCTAATGACATAATTCACAGTATTAGAGCTAATGCTCAACCTGGAACATTCTATCTGAATAGTACATATAAAATTTTAATGAACAAGCCGTATCTTGGCCCTTTTGTTAAAATCATACAAAATTCACAATTATTAAGTGGCTTAACTAGATTTAAAGAGACAAAAGTTAAATACAAAACTGAAGAATATATTCAATATCTTGAAATATATCTGGATAATATTAATAGTATGGCAGTTTTTTGTGATGGACTGGGAATTCCCTATATAAATATATTACAACCACACTTGTTATACAAAGATTTTAAAAGTAAAAAAGAGAAAAATTTCACGTTATTGAATTATAGAAACAATATTGTTAGGACGCTTTATGAAAAAATTAAGGAAAAAGCTAATAATCACAATGAAATAAATAAATTTTTTTTTGATGCTACTTTTATATTTGAAAATAATAACGAACTCATATTTAGTGACGATGTTCATTTTATGAGAGCAGTAGGGGGGCACAAAGCAAGTAACGGTTATACAATTTTAGCAGATTTCATATCAAAAATAAATATTCTCAAAAAATAAATTTAATATATCCTTTAAAATAAATTGTTTTTGCATGAGAATGTATTTTATATAATATTTAACTTTAATTTATATAACTGCTTTAATGTTTAATAATTTCAATAATATTAATTATATTAGTAAAGTGCTAAATACTTTAATATTGATATTTAAAAAAATTTAGTTAAGTTTAACAAATGTCAGACTTAAATTTAAACTTTCCTATTGCAAACTATGGTATTGTTAAAGATTGTCATGTTAGCCTAATGTACTATTTGTCTCAATATTTAAGAAACATTTCTATAAATAACAATAATTTTGAAAAAATTAATTTTTAAAATATTAATGAATAATATATGAGCAAAATTAAAACTAAAATATTTTGTGATATTGCTGAGTTAAAACTCATTAAAAAGTTTAATAAAAAAAAAATTGTTAAAGGATTTACAACAAATCCTAGCTTAATGAAAAAAGCAGGTGCTAAAAACTACAAATCATATTCAAAAGAAATTCTTAAAATTTGCCCCAATAAACCAGTCTCTTTAGAAGTTTTTGCAGATGATCATACTAACATGAAAAATCAAGCTTTAAAGATTAATACTTGGGGAAAAAATGTTTTTGTAAAAATACCGGTATCAAACTCAAAAGGAGTTTTTATGGGAAAATTAATAAAAGAATTAAATAACTTAAACATTAAACTTAATATAACTGCTGTTTATAGCTCTACGCAAACAGATAAAATTTTGAAATTATTAAATAAAAAATCAAAAGTAATTATTTCAATTTTTGCTGGTCGAGCAGGTGATACTGGTAAAGACCCCATACCAGAATTCAAAAGAAGTATCTTTTTAGCAAAAAAATTTAAGAATGTAGAGATTTTGTGGGCCAGTGTTAGAGAGCCTTATAACTTTATTCAAGCTAAACAATTGGGTTGTCATATTATAACTGTGCCACCATCTACAATAGTCAAAATTGAAAATTTTGGTAAATCCTTTGATAAATTAACAAAAGAAACGGTTAAAGCTTTTTTCACAGATGCAAAATCTGCCGGATTTAAAATTTAATTTAATTTAAATTTTTTTATTATCTTTTCCCAATCGTAAGCACTATCTAAAATATATTTTAAATTATCATATTTTGCTTTTAATTTTAAAATTTTATCAATTTTTTTAGTATTACTATAAACTTCAGCAATATCTCCAGGCCTTCTTTTTCTAAAATTTATCTGTGTATTTTTTTTTTTTTTTTTAAAAATATTTGCAATATCCAGTACAGAATAGGGTTTACCATACCCACAATTTAAAATTAATGATTTAGAGTTTTTATTTATATATTTTAAAGCCTTAATATGAATATTAGCAAGGTCTGACACATGGATATAGTCCCTTACACAAGTCCCATCTTTAGTTTTATAATCGTTTCCATATATGTTGATTACTGGTTTTTTTTTGAGTGATTGAATGGCTATATTTTTGATTAAATGTCCATGTGAAGTTTCTATTTCACCAATTTTACCAGAAGGACTTGCTCCTGCCACGTTAAAATATCTTAATATTCCATATTCATAATTGTATTTTTTACTAAATTTTTTAATAATTTCTTCTGCCTTATATTTTGTTAGTGCGTAGTAACCTTGAGGGCTAGGCTTCATCTTTTCATTAACAGATCCTTTGACATTTCCATAAACTGAACATGAAGAAGAAAAAATAATATTTTTAACAGAAGAATTTTTACAAGCATTTACCAAATTTAAGGTACCTTCAACATTATTTCTGTAGTATTTTTTTTTATTTTTTTCTGCCTCACTAACATTTAGTGATCCAGCCAAATGTATTATTGAGTTTATTTCATAATCATTAATGATTTGAGTTATCGATGTTTTATTTTTAATATCTACTTTGATAAATTTTGCTTTTTTATTTAATAGTTTTTTATGACCTGTAACTAGATTGTCTATGATTATAATATTTGATTTAGTTTTAACTAAAAGCTCAACTATATGGGAACCAATATAACCAGCTCCACCTGTAACCAAAATATTTTGTTTTTTATCCATTTTTGTAATCGAAAAATATAACCAAAATTTTATCTATAATATTTTTGGTACCACTCAACAAAAGCAGAGATACCATTTATATAATTTACTTTTGGTTTGTATTTGATTATTTGATACAAGAGATTTGTATTTGATAATGTTTTTTTAACATCTCCTTTTTGCATTGACATATTATTTTTATTGGCTTTTTTATTTAATTTTTTTTCTAAGGCAGATATAAAGTTTTTAAGATAAACTTTTTTTTGATTTCCAATATTAATTATTCTAAATGGAGCCACACTTGACAGGCTATCATTTTTATAACCACTTTTTTTACTTTGTGAAGGTGCTTTATTAATTAGTAGCTCAATAGACCTTGTCACATCATCAATATATGTGAAATCTCTATACATCTCACCCTTGTTGTATACATCAATTTTTTTATTTTTAATTATTGCATTTGTAAATTTGAAATAGGCCATATCTGGTCTGCCCCAAGGACCATATACAGTAAAAAAACGTAACATGGTAATTGGTATTTTCCAAAGTGACGAATATGAATGAGCAATACTTTCTGATGATTTTTTAGTAGCAGCATAAATGCTTAATTGAGTATCCGTTTTATCTGTTTCTTTAAAAGCAGATTGTTTATTTGCTCCATAAACAGAAGAACTTGATGCTATCAGTAAATGTTTAACTTTAATTTTATGAGCAATTTCAATTATATTGAATGTTCCAATTATATTTGATGATAGATATTTTCTTGGAACATCTAAACTATATCTAACACCTGCTTGAGCTGCTAGATGAATGATGATTTCAGGTTTAAAGCTTAGAGCATTTTTATTAAGTGTTTTTTGATCTTCTAGTTCACCTTTTATAAAACTAAAGTTTTTAAATTTATTTAATATTTTATTTCTAGAAAGCTTAAGATTAACATCGTAGTAATTATTAATTGAATCGTATCCAAGAATTTTATGTCCCTTTTTAAGTAAATTTAAAGCTAAAGAGAAACCAATAAAACCTGAGCTACCTGTGATTAATATTTTTTTATTTTTATTCATTCAATTAATCTAAATAATATTATATTATTGTTATTATAGAAACAGTTCAGTAAATACTTTCATTGAAATTATACTTACTAAGCCAACAGTTATCATTGCAATAAACCCTACAATAAATGGTTTGTAACCCATGGATTTTAAGTCTTTCAAGTTAGTTGATAAACCAACTGCAGCCATTGCCATACTTAAAAAAACTTTAGCTGAATCTTTAATCATTGATACAGAGTTTTGCCAAATAATTTGAGTATTTTCTGTTAAAAATATTTGATCACCAATATTTCGAAATATAATCATTCCAATAAAACCTAATACAAAATAGGGGAAAATATTTAATAAAGAGTAGTTTTTAGTCTTACTTTCATTTCTATTATAAAGATAAGCAAATAGAGGAATCATAATTACTAAAAAAGTATTTCTAATTAACTTTGTAACTGTTGCGATATTTAAAGTTTCAGGACTGTTAAATTGCTGGTCATAAATTAACCCAGCTGCTGCAACTTGTGATGTTTCGTGAATAGCTGTTCCTAAAAAAAGCCCCACATACATTGGGTCTCCATTAAAATAAATATTAGCAAAATATGGATAGACTAACATTGAAATTATTCCAAAGACTGTGATGTTAGCAATTGCATAAGCAACTTCACCTTTGTTTGCTTTAATTATTGGAGCGGTTGCCATGATTGCTGTTGTTCCGCAGACAGTGCTTCCAATTGATATTAGGTAAGCCATCCTTGTTGAGATTTTTAATTTCTTAATTAATAGTTTAATTACAATTAATACGCTTATGATGCAGACAATAATTAATGGTATAGCAACAGAACCAAACTTTAAAAATTCAAACGGTTTTAACTGAATACCAAGACAAATTATTCCAAGCTTTAAAATGTATTTTTGAGTAAAATTTATTCCAAGTAAAAAACCCCCTCTTATTTGAAAAATATTTCCAAGTACAATTCCCATTAGAATTGCAATCATGGCTGTTGATATTGGGCTTTTAGCGTAACCTAATAATTCAATACCAATAATATTATTTAAACCTTGAGATAAACTATAGAGAACAAATGCTAAAATAATACCTGGAACAACGGCCAGATATTTTTTAAATAACATTAATTAATAGATTGGTTTTAAGCACTTCTATAAAGTTTTGTCATAACAAACTCCTTATGACCTAATGCTTCAGCGCAAGTTAATCTACCGTTAGCAACTCTAATCATTGATTTGATTAATTCATCACCTGCTTCAGACATAGTCATCTCACGTGATAATATTTTAGATACATCACAATCAATGTGCTCACCCATGCCTTTTACAGTAAGTGGATTAGCAGTAAGTTTAACAACAGGTTCAATAGGGTTACCTACGATATTACCTTGGCCTGTTGGGAATAAATGAATATTAAATCCAGCTGCTGCTTGAAGTGTAATACACTCAGCTGCTGCAGAGGAAGTATCCATAAAGTATAATCCTTTTCCTTTAGTGGGCTCTTCTCCTGGTTTTAATACATCTATAAATTTACAGTTTCCAATTTTTTGAAAGTTTCCAAATGCTTTTTCTTCAATTGTTGTAAGACCACCCGCAATATTTCCTGCAGTAGGTTGACTATCTGAAAGATCATCTGTTGCTTCTTTTAAAATGAAGTCATTGTAATCACTCCATGTTTTCATGAATTTTTCAGAAGCTTCTGGAGTTGCACCACGTGTAGCACAAACTTTTTCAGCACCCGTTAATTCTGAAGTTTCACCAAAACATAAATGAACTCCTAATGGCTCTAATTTATCCATTAAGTTTCCAACTGTTGGGTTAGCAGCAAGACCTGATGTTGTATCAGATTCACCACATTTAACCGAAATCCATAAATCGCTTAAAGGACACTCTTCTCTTTGTTTTTCAGATGCCCACATTGCAAATTCTTGAGCTTTTTTAGAGGCTTTCATAATTGTTCCAATGTCACCAGTTCTTTCAATGTGAAATCCTTCAACTGGTTTTCCAGTTTTAGCAATTTCATCAACAATTCTTTTTGTCCATTTAGGTTCAATTCCAATAACAATTACAGCAGCAACGTTAGGGTTTTTTCCCGTCCCAATCATTGTTCTAAAATGCAAATCTAAATCAGCACCAAATTGAAGTCTTCCATAAGAGTGAGGAAGGGCCATCGTACCTTTAATATTATTTGCTACAGCTTCAGCACAAGCATTTGAGATATCATCTACAGGTAAGATGATTACGTGGTTTCTAGTACCAACTCTGCCATTTTCTCTTTTATAACCTAAAAAACTTTTTGGAATTTCCATATTTTTTACCACTTCTTCGTTTTTACATTGTGAACATGAACATGCTCACCTT
>Ga0307986_10000272_pt1 | contig 38280 bp, 32 predicted proteins | sample EllFjometageno82_FD_203170 | JGI IMG/M metagenome (GOLD analysis project Ga0307986, IMG submission 203170) | Marine microbial communities from Ellis Fjord, Antarctic Ocean - #82 | ecosystem: Environmental > Aquatic > Marine > Unclassified | place: Southern Ocean | collected 2014-10-09 | reverse complement strand
TCACTATCAGACAATCCATTGATCACATGCGTTGTGTAGCTGACAACGCATGATCCATAGCTTACTGTCAGTACCGGATGGTGACCTTCAGCTATGGCCACCCAGGCGACCGCATTGGCGAATCCGAGAGTCCGGCTATACGCTGGAAAGTTGAATGTCCGTACAATTTTAAGGCCGTCATCGCTAATCGACCAATCCCCATGCAAAGCATCCATTAATGTGCTGGATTGATCTGCACGCAGTGGTTCAACGCCGCCCTCGCAAGGTTCACAGCGACGCTGTGCAAGATCTAATGACATGGGTTTCTCCCTAATCCGACTAGCAGTCAACACTATCAATCAGCCGGGTAAATCGCCACAAAAAAGGGCCGGACCATTACGGGCCGACCCAGGCGGAGACTCGAGACGAGTCACAGGGAAGTGATTACCTAGCGGGAGTTAGCCGCTAGGGATTGAACATTGTCGATGAAGAGTTTGACGCTAACTCTGCGTTCCAACGCGTAGCTGTCTACATCCGGATTCTGTGCGACAGATTCACCATGCGCTGAGCTGCTGATGCGAGTCGGGTGGACACCGGCCGAGATAAACATGTTGCGTACACATTCAACACGCCTTTCAGATAGTTCGAGGTTATATTTTGAATCCCCTCGTTCGTCAGCGAATCCATCAAGCTGAATTCTTACGCCACTCATTGCGGCCAACGTACCAGCCATTTGCATCAAGCGATCGCCAGTTAGCTCTGTCAGCGCAAACTCATCTGTGCGAAACAGTAGATCCATATCGATTCCGGCCTGCATTAGGCTGACCAACTCTGGTCTCGCAACGCTTTGCAGGTGCTCAATTTCGCTATTTAGCTTAGTCATATCACTTTCAAGCACAAGCGCTGAACGGCGAGAGTTCTGTAGCGATCCCTCTAAGGTCTCTATTTCTTCAGACTTGTTATACAGAGTGTCGCCGATCTTGGCGCCCAGTACGGCACCGATGATGAATCCGACTGGCCCACCAGCCAGCGCGCCGATGACCGCGCCTGTACCAATGCCGACGTTTTCTTCTTTCGATGCAGCTGCATTCGCAGTTTGAGTTGACAGTGCTAGGAAAATAATAAGTGCAATTGTGGATGTGTAGCGCATGATCAATTCCTCCGATATTTATGGCCGGGAATTTCCCGGTTGGCCAGACTCTGGCCGTCTTCGGAATCAATTAAACGCTAGGAAAAAGTCTACAAACGGTCCCAAATGTGGAGGGCTTATGATCAATTATGATGAATGGTGGCAGCTGTTTACTAGCGCCCACTAAGAGCAACAAATGTGCCACCGTGAGTAGCACAAACAGCGCGCATGAAGGTTGCGAATGCTGCCGCGTTGGCGGGCAAACTGCTGGTGCCAAATTGCCCTGGAAAGCCGACGCCATGTATGCGAATCAAGCGCTCACCATCAGGACTGGGACGATTCATTCTATCGATAGCGGCCATCGCCTGGTCCACCGATCGATCGCCTTGATAATCGTCACCAAATACATAGATGCTAATCTTCTTGTCGTCTTCCCTGAAGTCCAGAATGGCAGCCTCGATGCCCGCGATAGGATTACTGGTACTAGTCGGCGCCCATGTGCGCATACGAGAAATAATAGCCTGCCGCCGTCCTGGTGAATCCTCTATCCACTGTGCAATATAGTCCCGAAACATGTAGATGCCATCGTTATTCATCACCTGAATGCCTTTAACTTGCGGATACGCGGCGAGTGTTTCAGCAAGCATGCGTTGCGCTAATGTCCAGGATGAGTCGCCTGTCATACTGCCAGAGGTATCGATCACGAAAATGATGTACTCGCTGTCAACTGGAATGCCCGCAACAGCATCCTCATCCGGTCTGCGGTAGTAAGGCTGCAATCGTTTTTGTTCTTCGGACAAACGCTGTCTGGCAGCACTTAACTCGCCTACGTCGATTGTCTCGTCTTCATCATCTCTACTGGCTTTGTACTGGCCCTCGATTTTACTCAAGTCTCCATCAAGCGAACCCAGCTCGATCTTCGTCGCTCGTGTTTCTTCTGTCACCTCCCGCAGCGTGCGATCAAGAATCGTCGTCGTTCCGCGAATATCAAATAACTCCTGCTGCAAAAAAGCGATCAACTGTTTTAAATTCTCATCCGCCTCTTCGACAACGACCGGTTCATAAATCTTGCTAAGAACCAACAGCAAAATGATGGCACCAAACCCACAGCAAATGCAGTCGAGGAACGACAGACTGAATGCCTCTACATTTCTGCGTCTTCTTGCCATTACGTATACATCCTATGGCCAGTCGCGACTAACGCTCATGAACGATCCGCGCGTCTTAAGAGCTAATGCCCACAATGAAATGGAAGCTCGGGCGTCACCTTCCATCGGATATAGCATGATATTGACCGGGATACCGCTCGGAATGAGTTGCACGGCCGCCGAGAACAAATTGAGTCTTTCGCCCGGGCCGATCGACGTCTTTGTGGACGTCGCTGCGTCCATTGTCGGCATCGAATCGACCAGCAATATCACGTTGTCCGGTCGCGGATTCATATCGCGAATAACCTGGAAGGCTGAATACATGTTCGTGCCGTTCGCTGGCGCTGTTCTACGCAAGGTGCGAATCGCTTCTTCAACCTGATTACCGTTATCTATTTTTAGCCACAACCCTTCAGTCCCTTTGACCGCTGGCACCGCCACGTTGTTAAACATGTAAATCTGATATTCGCTACCTTCCTTAAATTGAGACGACAACCAGTCAACGCTGGCGACGACCTGCCGCCATTTTCGGGATAGGAGTTTTTGCGATTCTGGCAAGTTTTTGCGGCGAATAATATTGACAATGGTCTCATGCAACATACTTGCAGAACGGTCAACTAGAATCAGAGTTCTATCGCCACCCAGCTTCAAGCCGGTGAGGTATTGGCGGTCACCTTCACCTTTGAAAGATCGAACGCGCTCGCCAGCGGCTTCGTCCTCCAGTCTCAACGCGAGCAAACGCTTGATTTCCTCCTCTAGCGATTTGATGTCCGACTGCAGCTTCTCCGTTGCTTCGATTTTCGCCAACGTGCGCTTATCGTACTTGGCCAGCTCGGCCCGCAGCTCTGCAATCAATGCCTTGATGATCGATACTTTATCTTTCGCTTCTTCGTCTTCCGTCTCGAGTTTCTGAATCGAGTTTCTTGCCAATGCAAGATTCTTACGACCTTCCAATACTTCGATTTCCAGTTTATCCGTCTCAGCTTGCAACGCCTTAGTTTGATCCGTTGTAATGTCACTTTGCGAATTAATGATCATAAAAAACAGAATCACAGCACCAAAACCACAGCTCATGCAGTCGAGAAATGACATGCTGAAAATCTCGGTTGAGCGTCGCTTACGAGCCACGAACATCTTCCGTCGATATCAAGCGTAATTCGAAGCCTGGCGTTCCGATGCGAATCACATCACCCGTCTGTAGCACCGCCGAACCGTCAATTCTGTGACCATTGAGGTATGTCCCATAGCGACTATAATCCGTGACGACGAACTGTCCATTATCTAAGCTCACGACGCAGTGTCGGCGCGACATACCGGGCATTTTTTGCTGCAGGTCCAGCCATCGTTCGTCGTCGCTAACCTGTGATCCAAGCACCAGCGGATCACCATCAAGACTATAGGCATGATGCCCGAACAAGAGATGGGTTGGCAGGCCGCCCTCTCCAGCAGCTTCGCTATTACTTACACTCACCGGCGATTGATCCCAAGCCATATGCCGCGACAATGTCAACCCACCGCTGCTGAGTTGCGGTTTACAACGTTTGATTAATCCGCGCGCAGTAGCACCCGACTCCAGCAGAAAAACCTCACCGCCAGCGCGAGTTCGTAACGTATCAGCTAGACCCGGCATTCGCGCGGCGCGGTCAGATAACTGTAATGCCGGAGTTTCTTCCGCTTTTATCAAGGCCCGTAAGTTGCTAACGATACTCTGATACACCGGTGCCGCAGCAGCGATCAATCCAAGGGATTCAATTTCTGCCTGATGAGTGACGCCATCGTACTCAACTTCCAACTGCACTGACGAGGCGCTGGAGGCCATTGTCAGCCAATCGGGCATTTTATCTTGCAGCGCCTGCTCGGTCTCCGCGGTATGCAGCGGATCAAACCTCGATTGTTGAATGAATATTTCCGCAATGGCCTTGAGCCAGTTTTCGTATAGCAAGAGCAGACCGTTGTCTTCGATGACGACCGAATGATCAACCTGTACCTGCCCTTCTTGCATCAGGCGGGTCAATGAGCTTGAGTGCAAACTAAGATCTATGTGCACGGGTACTGCGTGTTCGTAATGACGTCGGGTTGCACAGACGGCCGCATCGCACATAGCGATAACTGGAATATTTAATTCCGTCGCTATCCCCAACAACAGCCCAATATTTTCATTGCTCATATACGCAGGAACAGCTATCGCGAGTTGATCACCCTCTTTTGCTACGCGTTGCCATATTTGCTCCAGCTGACGGCTAACAAGGTCGGCCGCACTCAAGTGATGAAAGCGCCTGTCAGGTAGCGGCTCTGTTCGTAAATCTGACCAATAGTGATTCTGAATACGCAGAGGTTTCATGCTGGCATTAGCATAGGCCTCAGCGCCGGTGATCAGATAATCATCTTCAAGCAACGCAAAGCCGGGTTCCCGATACAGGATCCTCTCGTCATCAACGACGATGATTCCTGCATCATTAAAATGTGCTGCCAGCATCGCCATCGTCTGGTCCTTAGTCCGCCTTCAGGTGTCGAATGACTTTTTCGTCGCAGTAATTTTCTGTGTCATACACGAGCCGCTCCTGCACCAGCTGTAACTGATGAACAAGAAACATGAGGAAAATACTAATCAGGAGCGCGATGAATGTGGAGTTGAACGCAACACCAAGACTTTGCGTAACCCCAGCGATATCGCCCTTCACCGCCTTATCAGCTTGTGCCAGCGCTTCACCGATACCGCGCACGGTGCCGATAAACCCAATGGATGGAATGGCCCAGGAAATGTAACGAATCATCGACAGCTCAGACTCCAATTTCTCGGCTTCGGATTCACAGATCATGTGCGTAACATTGGATACATCCTGGATATTACGGGTTGATGCGAATCGCCGCAGCGCGCTCAGCAGCGCTCTGGGCAACAACATCCGCTGCCTGTCCTCCGGCAACGCTTGTATTTGCCGCGCAAATTCACGGGTATCTTCAGGCAAGATTCGCATCCCTTCGGCGACGGGCACCAAATCGACCTCCAACAAGCGGCGTTCATTGCCTGTTTGCACGGCCTTGTAACCCATGATCGCCAGTGCCCAGAACATCAGAATGAAGCACGACTCTTGCTCAAGGTCTTTAATGAGTACCCAGACACTTCGCTCACGAACAAAATCCGGATCTACCGCTACCTGCATAGTCTGTTCCTCCATGACCTCTGCCGCCGTCGGACGAACAATTGAAACGTAGAACGCATGCACGATAATGATCGCAATGATCAGAGCGAACAACTGATATACGAACTCAACGGGAATATTCTTTTTCTTCATAGTTTCGAACTCATTTTCGGCGCTGCTTAAATATCGACAGGGAATCTGATCTGCTGCGAATATGAAACAGCGTCTGTCGGCTTGAATACGTCTTCATCTTCGTCGGTGTAGTCTTGCGGACCGTCGACATTCAGATCTTCCAGTTCCTCTTCTGTCAGGCCTTCAACTTCTTCGGGTTCAGGTGTCGTCACCGACTCCTTTTCTGCGACCGGATCTTGTGCCCAAACCGCAGTCGCAAGAATCAAGCTCATTAGTATTATTAATCGATACATTTCGGACCTCCTGTCGGCCCATAGTAGCCAACTTACCTATTCTGACCTTCTTACCTTAAAAAAGTCTCAGGTAATATTAATCAACATTTCTCGCGATTCGAAATCCGAGATCAACTCGCGCATCAACACCATAATCTCTGTAGCTTAGTCTCATCTCTGTAAATCCGGCATGCCTCCAGCTAGAACCTCGAATCACTCTGCTAGTGCCCCTTTGTGGTCCCATCGGATCAATCACAGGCTCTGTGATGCCAGGCGTCGGCACCGTATACCAGTCATTCACCCACTCTGTGACATTACCACCACCGTCGAATATTCCTATTCTGTTTGCCTTAAAGCTAGTAACTGGGGCGGTCGATGCGTAGCCATCATTGAAGTTGGGAATAATGGACGGTACTAACTCACGCGAAGATTCATCGGCGAAGTTTCCACTATCCTTTTGCGGAGGCCAATCCTTGCCCCACGGATACTTGCGCGGCGCCGAAAGTTCTGCGTAACGAATTGCCCAAGCCCATTCGGCCTCAGTCGGCAAACGGTAGCCGTCTGTGAACGGGTACACAGGAACCCAACGACCAAACTCCTGTTTGTATACCGGCATACGACCTTCTTTCTTGCTAAGCCAATTACAATATTGGACCGCATCAGACCAAGTCACATTCGCGACCGGGTTATTGTCCGCTGCCAATGACACGTGAACATCGGCGCCAGAGTCGTGATTCTTGCGGAAGTCGGCGAACTCCTTGTTGGTTATTTCGTTAACGCTAATAAGAAACGGCGACGCAATCGTGACGGGTCGGATAACCTCATTTGCACGGCGACCATTTTCGGCCCGTGATGCCCCCATGGAAAACGTGCCGCCCTCGACACGCCGCATAGTTTGCCCGGCAGCAGATCGTACCGTTCGAACCACCGCGTCATTTGCGATTGCTTCAAGTGATCTAAGTCGCGCCGATAGTGTCTGTGGGTAACCGGGACGTGGCGTCACGGTTGTCGACCAGTCGCGGAAGCCCCGTCTCTTCACTTCAATTTTATGCGGAGCCGAACTCAAGCGGACGACCGTTCTTCCGGTACCGCGAGCGCGCCCGTCAACATAAACCGTCGCATCCACTGGCGAGACGTCCAGAGTGACGGTGCCCAATCGGGCGGAAAGATCAACAGTAATGGACTCACTCGCCGCCGATTGCAGCCGCAGACTTCGGCTTGTTACTCCGTAGCCCGCTTTCGACATGCCAATTTGATAATCGACATCAGGAGCGAGTGATAGCGTCAGTGGCGACTGGCCTCTATAGCGTCCATTAACCGTGACGTTCGCACCGCGAGGAACCGTATTGACCAGTAATCTGGCATCGGCTGGCAATAGTCTAATCATCGGCAAGGTCTGGCCAACGTTCGACACTGCCACAACATTGCCGTCCCATGCGCTAAAGCCCTCTTTAACGACGGTTAGTTCGTGTACGCCCTCCAGTAATTCTATCGTTTCAGGTGTTACACCAATCTCATTGGCACCGCTAAGAATCGTCGCGCCGGAGGGCTCCGATCGAACCTCAACCTCAGCCCATTTCGGCGTAAGTTGAACGTGTATGCGCTCAAGTTGATCGAGACCGGTGACATCGACAATATCAATAAAGGGTAGGTATCGGTCAGATTCAATTCGTACAGTATGTGGGCCAGGCTCGAGTTCGATCGGCCCGTACGGTGCTTTGCCGATTAATGAATCGTCGATGGTAACCAGCGCATCCGTAGCAGGCTCAGTGACGACGATCATCTGACCTGGCTTCTTGCGCATCCTAAGTCGAATTGTCATCGACGGCTCATCACCGACAATAAAGGTCTGACCGATGTCGTAGTAGCCCTGCTTTTCGACATTAACTGTGTAATTCCCCTTGCGCAGTAACACACGTTCGCCGATGGGTAAGCGGAACCACCCGCCATCAATATTGAATTCGTCTGGGGCAGCCGGTTCGATTTCGAAATCGACTGACTTGGACGTAAACAGAAGGAATGATATCGATAGCAGGAAAACCAATGCGCTACTGACAAATATCTTGAGTTGATTGCTTTTAAGAGTCAGCGGTTGCGCACCGCTTGCTGCTGCGCGCTGAAATGCGGTAGGTGATATGGCTTCATCATCAGGGCGATCGAGTGCATCTGCAGACTCCGGCGGTTGCGTTACGTAAGCGCTATCCTCAAGTCGAACGTCAATTGCGACGCCTTGCTCTCCTATGCTGACACGAATTTCGCTGCCGAAGAACGTAAGGACATCACCATCGGCGAGACGTCGACTGGTTTCAAGTGGAGCATCGTTGATAAGTAAGGACGTCCCCTGGCCAACCGGCTGCACGATTGGTATGCCATCAAGAAGATCCAGCATTGCGATGGCGGCGCCACCAGGACCTGGCAAGCGAAGCTGACATTCATTGCCAGTACCCACACGCAAAGGGAGCTCCTCCCTTGGGAAGCTACGCTCACCTTCTACGTCCCTGACAACAAGGCTTTCGAAAATCAAATCTGCTCCTCGCACTGAATAACTACCGGCTCCATTTCGATTTCCGGTGCGACTCGAAACTCCAAGCGTACGTCTCGAAAACCTGACCGCGATCCAACTGCGACATAAGTCCCGGGGCGAAGATCGATTTCCTTACGCATGAAATTTCCCAGTCTACCTATCTTGTAGATCGATACATTGGTGACATTGTCCGATAATAACGGGACGCGAAGTGTCGTGGCAGCTCGCTTCAGTAAACGCGACAGCTCGTCACGTTGCAGCTTAAGCCTTTCTCCAGCACTCGGTCTGGTTGTTATATCGACAATCAGCATTGTTGCCTTCTGCATCACTGACGGAACGCTGAGTCGGTCGGGGTCGGCTATTAACCCATCCAAACGTGCATGCAAGGCCGCCATACCTCGCCCGCGGATCAGACCTTCCATCGCAAAAGACAAAGTACTATCAACCTTCAGTATTTCTTCATAGGTTTTTACGACAGCGTCCCAGTGCTCATCACTCTCCAGTACGTAAGCCTCGCGCTCCAAAGTCATAATTTCTTGCAGACGCAGTCCCTGATCTACTTGCAGAAAACCATCCGCGGGTTCCTTTGACTCTGGTATCAGGCGCTCTGCGACACGAAAAGCCGCGCGCGCGCCAAGGTAATCTCCACTCGAAATCGCGTCGAATCCTTCCGTCATCCGCGTATCAAATTCCATCTCAAGGCGAGCCCTTCGTACACGCACGATGCCGTCGTGCGCTGGTTGCCAAAGATTGTCCAACGCTACTGCCCGTTCGAAGCTGCTTTGTGCGGCATCGAGCTCCAAGTCTTCCTCGTATTCGATGCCCTGATCAACCAAATGCAGAACCGCTTCAAGGTTCTTGGCGCGCTGATACCCTGCCAAAGCACCCGCGTGAGTCGGTGTAATCACGACGGCCAGCTCATAGGATTGTATGGCCTTCAGTCTGTCTCCTTCTTCAAACGCAGCAATGCCATCAGCATAGGCTCGCTGAAATATCGGCTCAATACGTACGTAGAGTGGCTCGAGAAGCGTTAACGCATCCAGATACAGTTTCTCGGCATAAGTAAAATCTTTTTCAAGATAGGCACGGTCGGCCTCGGCGTACATATCCTTTGCCTCACGATGCTCACGCGCAGCCCAGCGCTCCACGCCACGGGATTCAAGAACCTCCAATGCAGACAGAAGCTCGCCGAGCGTTACCTCCGCATTGAATCGCTCCCGTTCCATCTCATCAAGACCACTATAATCTGCGAGATTCTCGGAAAACGTTATGTCATCGTCGTCTTTGAGACTCCGAGTTGGCATATTCGCCATATCCTGCATCTGCTTGAGAGCTTCCGAATCTATATAAACGTCAGTGCGTGAATTTTCATCACTGTCAGAAGGTTCTGAATTTGCAGAATCGCCAGCGACTTGCTGGCTGTCATCGACCGTCTCCAGCTGCTCCGACACACTGTTCGGCAGTACGAAGATCACGACTACCAATATTGCAAGCAACGCCCCCAGCGTGACGCCGACTACTTTCTGGCTAATACCCGATACGTCTTCATGGACTGGTTTGATGAAAGCGCGGTCTACCGCGGGCGCTCTACGAATAGCGTCAACTGACTCAATGACTTCTTCATGAACCTCACGACGCACCCTATTGCGTATTGAAGCCGCACCCGGCAAGAATTTAGCTGCCGTCAGTCGCGTCAGAACCTCCTTCGCGGTCGGCCTTTGCGTCGGCTCCTTGGCCAGCAACTCCTCCACCAGCACAACGATCAAATCCGGAACAGTCGACCCATCAGACGCAAGTATTGGTGCCGCCGTTTGATGCTTAATTTCGTCAGCGATATCCACTGATAACCAGGGCGGGCGACCCGAAATAAGCTCGAAAACGAGCCCACCCAAAGCGAACATATCGTCTGCTGCTGAGGCAGGCTGGCCATCAAGCGATTGGGGGCTTTGAGCGATTAACGATCCGCCGCTGCCACTTTCTCCTACCATCGTAGATGCGCCAAAATCACTCAGGTAGGGTGCACCATTGCCGTCAAGCAAGACGTTTGAGGCCTTGAGGTCCCGATGAACCTGTCCCTTGGAATGCAAGTATGCAAGCGCTTCGATCAGCAATCCGACCGGCGCAAGAATGTCTTCGATTGGCAAGCCCGTCAGTGCGCTGAGATCTGGACCGTCTATGAATTGCTGACTAAAAAATACCGCTTCTGAATCATTGTGAAACTCGAATGCGCGTACGATATGGGCGTGCATTAAGCGGATACTTGCTTTCCATTCAGCACGCAAACTCGCCACACCCTCAGGATCACCACTCCCGATTTTCAGTGCCACTGACGCTTTTGTCAGGCGGTCTCTGGCCAGCCATATTTGTGTCAGGCCGTCACCTCCAAGTCGGCGAACAAGCGTGTATCGATCGGCTAACTGAGTACCTTGATTAAGTTCGAGCATTATATGGGTCTAGCTAACCTGTCGGTTCTGGGGCACGGGCCGGTGCTCCGACTTCTATAGACTGCGAGAAACCCGTCTCGGCCTCGTAAATCTCTCGTAACAGCTGCCGCCAACTTTCAAACTGCGCTTCAGCAGTACCGGTGAGCCGTCTTTCCTGGCCTTCCACATTGACGATCATCGGTGCCGCCTCATTTCCGAATGACTCAGACAGCTCAGCTATTGCGTCCATATGCAGCCCGGCATCACGGTTACGTCTTAGGGCAGAGAAAATACTGTTAACGCCTCGTGAAATGCCTTGGTATTGCAGTGCTCTGCTGATATTACGCGTGTTGCGGCTGGAGCTGTTGGTATTCACTTGCGTTGACCCCGCGAGCACGACCACACCAACCAAGGCCTGCATTTTGGCCGAGCGTTTTTCCTGTCTAAATTTCACGGTTTCCGCTCGAGAGGTCTTACGCCAATTTCGATATGGAATTGAGATACCGTAATAAAAATTTGCGTAGTGCTCGTTCAAAGTGTCCACGACCAGGCGATCGCGTTCACGAATTTGTCGCATGCGGCCTACTGACGGATCATTTTCGGCGGGCAGTCGCAATACGTTGATCACTCCATCATCGGTCGTTCCTAGGTATCCGTTGTATGCCACCGGAGACATGTCTCGAAAGAACTTTAGCTCCGATACCTGGCGGGTCTGTTGCAGTTGTCTGGGCGGCATCAGCGCCACATACTGCTGCAGGTCATTAGCGAAATCGTTGAACACTTTCTGATACGGATCACGTCTTCGATCGCGCCGTTTCGAATAGGATGTCAGCCCAGTTTGAGCCTCATACGTGCGCGAGAACCAGTATCGGCCTGACGCATCTGATACGGAGAACTCTATTTCGATGTATTCACCATCGGATTTTTCGATTGAACCCTTGATGATTACGTCGGTGAAGGCTTTTTCGGACGGGATGACTCGCACAGCCCCCCAATGACCCGTGCCTTGCAAGGTCGTCTTGAGGTGATACGGCAAATACTTCGTTTCAGCCCCTCGAATATCTTCGTAAACGCCTGTTTTTTCCGGGTTGTTGTTCTTCAGAATCCCTGCCTCAAACTCCACGATTCCCACATCCAGCAAAAAAGCTTCGTCCACGGAAGTTGATGCGACAATGAGCACCGTTTCCTCGGCGATAACGAGCTCCTGAACAGAGCAGCCCCACAGAAATGCGGGCAAAAAAACAAGTGCGATTAATTGTATTTTCATTATTGGCGACAGCCCTATTTCATTCCAGTGTACTTGCGATATTCCTCCCAGAGACGTTCCCGCAATTCCGGATCGTCCTCGGCCAGCGCTGCTTCACGAAGTTGTCTGGCAACAATGTCTTCATAGGTGTTCACTGCAATGTCCTCTGGCGTGCGCGCCTCTATTTCTTCAGCACTCATGCCATCATTAGGTCCAGCTTGAGTCTCACTATCGCCGGCCGACCCGCCGCCGCTGGAACTGCTGGAACCACCACCGCCACTTGATCCACCAGCTGCCTGCTCGCCCAGACCAATGGAGCCACCACCGCCGGATCTTTCGCCAAATCCTTCGGTGTCTCTCCCAACTGATGAGACTTGCCGTTGCTCTTCGCCGATGGCTTCATCGAAATCGCCAACCGATTTATCGAGTTCGTCTCTCAATTCCTCTGCACTGGCACCATCGTTGGGAAACTCGCCTACGCTTCCCGCCTGGTCGCAGCGTGCACCTCCACCAAATCCACCGCCGGAGATTCCACTGTCGCTACAACCTTCGCCGGATGCGCCGCCCTCTGCACTGCCTTCCGATCCGCCTTCCGAACCACCTTGAGGGCCGCCTTGAGGGCCGCCTTCTGAACCACCTTGAGAGCCGCCTTGAGGGCCGCCTTCTGAACCACCTTCCGAACCACCTTGAGGGCCGCCTTCTGAACCACCACCGCCCGATGAGCCGCCTGGCATGCTAACGCCACCTGGCATATTGCTGCCGCTACCACCCGAGGCACCTACGGAAGTCGACATCGGCGCGCATCCGCTAATAATCAAGGCAGAAACGGCGATAGTCATGCCAATCGCGCTGGTTCGAGTGCTTATGGATAAGGTGTTGCCGGGAATTATCAGTTTCATTGTATTCGGCCTCGCTAATATCTAAGGGTTTGAGCACTATCTGAGCAGTTTCCTATTAGTAGCAAGGGGGGTCAATTCCGTTCAATATGGCTGCGCGCGATAGACATCAGCAGGCGGCCTGGACGCATTGCATCCTAGGATCCGGTATTTCCCCAGTCTCTAACATGTCTTTAACAAGAGAACCTATCCACTATTCCTGATTCGACTGACGGCCGTAGTCCATCCCTGCAGTAAGAACTCGCGCCGATCTGATTTCATTGATGGTTCAAATCGCGATTCGAGTTTCCATAAGGCCGATATCTGCTCACGGCTTTGCAAAACATCAGCAGCTAATGCGGTGAGGTAGGCCACGCCCAATGCAGTCGACTCAACATTTGCTGACCTCTCAACCGGCGTGTCGAGAATATCGGCCAAAAACTGCAAGAACCAATCGTTAGCGACCATGCCACCACCGACTCGAATGACACCCGATGAGATACCATCGTCGGCCATTGCACTGACCAAGTCACGCGTTTGATAAGCGACAGACTGCAAGGTCGCAGTGACCACCTCATCTCGACCCGTGCCTCTCGTTAATCCAAGAATCGCTCCTCGCGCATCCGGGTCCCAGTATGGTGCACCGAGTCCTGCGAATGCTGGAACTACCAGAACATTATCGACGACGCCTGTGCGGCTCGCGATTGCTTCGGTTTCGGCGGCCGAATCGATGATTTTCAATTCATCACGTAACCATTGAACCGCTGAGCCGGCAACGAAGACGCTGCCTTCAAGTCCGTAGGTCACCGTACCATTGAGGCGCATTGCAACCGTCGTTAATAGTTTGTTCTCTGACGTCAACGCAGCTGTACCCGTATTCGCTATAACGAAACATCCGGTGCCGTACGTACTCTTTGTCATACCGTTCTCGAATCCGGCCTGTCCAATCAGTGCCGCTTGCTGGTCACCCGCAATACCCAGAACCGGCACAGGCCCGCCCAAACAAACGTCTGTTGCAACACCGAATTGTGCTGCACAATCTTTTACCTCCGGCAGTAGCTGTCGAGGGATATTAAAGATATTCAGGAGTTCATCATCCCATTGCTGGGTATGGATATTGAACAGCATCGTCCGAGACGCATTACTGGCATCGGTGGCATGTGTAGTGCCGCCGGTTAATCGCCACAGTAGAAAACTATCTACGGTACCAAACAGCAATGTGCCTGCCTCAGCACGGGCTCGCGTGCCGTCAACGTTATCGAGAATCCAGGCTAACTTGGTCGCCGAAAAATACGGATCCAGGCGCAAGCCGGTTTTCTTCGAAATGTTATTTTCAAGTCCATCATTTCGGAGCGCCCGACAGTGTTCTGCTGTGCGTCGGTCCTGCCAAACAATGGCGTTGTAGACACACTTTCCTGTTTCGCGGTCCCATACGAGCGTTGTTTCGCGCTGATTGGTAATTCCTATCCCGGTAATCTGGGCGGCACTGGCACATACAGCTCCTAATGCTTCTTTGCATACGGCGCGGACAGACGACCAAATCACTTCTGGGTCATGTTCGACCCACCCGGGTTGTGGATAAATTTGCGGAAACTCCTGCTGGGCGCTGGCGACCACTTCCGTCGCGTGATCATAAATCACCGCACGGCTGCTGCTAGTACCTTGATCGATTGCAAGTAGAAATTTACCCATCACTGTCTCGTCGAACCAGTATAAATTGGCGTCGAAATTTTCATTTGCTTACCTGCCTCCGGAGGCCAATCCCATTCACCTTGCCATGCAGCGAAAGCCGAGATTTTATCGCGAATGACATCTGGCCATGGCGAAACCTTTCGGACACTGAGATCAACATGTAAATTCAACCACTCTGTCGTAGCGGCCAAAAACCCATGCTCGGCATGATACATGCGCATAAATTGATGAATCCGCTTCTCATCATACGCCAGTAGCTGTGTGGTAATGATGTAAGGGTCGTCAACTCTCAGCTCTCTCTGCCAGATGGTGTGACTCTCGACTGCGAACGTCGAGCTGTTGCTGACGTTCACGTAATCCTTAGTGATTCCAAACTTTTCCCATAGCGAATCAACAGCCAGATCGAAGGCAAGAATATAATAGGCGACATTCATGTGTTCATTGGCGTCTATCCATTCGGACTTCACTGCACCTCGAACAATCTCCTCTCCAACTATCTCAGTACCAGACAATTACCACTCCTTAGGACGTGAGTTCCGCGAGATCCCGGAAGTGTTCCAATGCCTCCGGATTCGCTAGCGCCTGCGTGTTATTGACCGCCTCTCCGTGGACGATAGAACGAACAGCCAGCTCGACAATCTTACCGCTCTTCGTGCGCGGAATTTCGGGAACCGCGATGACCTTCGCAGGTACGTGCCGCGGTGTCGTGTTATCTCGAATAGTTTTTCTAATCAGCGCGATTAATGTTTCGTTAAGACTGGCGCCTTCTTTGAGTAAAACGAACAGCACAATGCGCACGTCACCTTCCCATTGCTGGCCTATGGCAAGACCTTCGACCACAGCATCGAGTTTCTCGACCTGCCGATAGATTTCCGCAGTGCCTATTCGCACCCCGCCTGGATTGAGTACAGCATCAGACCGACCGTGAATGACTAACCCACCACTGGGCGTGACTTCTGCGAAATCGCCTTGCGCCCACAAACCTGGGAATTGCTCAAAATACGCTGCCTTATAGCGCTTGCCACCGACATCATTCCAGAAGGCAATCGGTGCTGATGGAAACGGTTTGGTGCAAACCAACTCACCATATTCTCCGATTACGGACCGTCCATCTTCGTTGTAGACTTCAGTCGCCATACCGAGGCCTTTGCACTGCAGCTCGCCACGTCGAACCGGCAGTAGTGGGTTGCCCAATGCAAAACAACTCAATATGTCAGTACCGCCCGAAATCGATGCAAGCTGCAAGTTATCGCCGATGGCCTCGTACACGAAATCGAAACTCTCCGGCGCGAGTGGCGAACCGGTCGACAATACGACTCGCAGCATCGGCAGCGAGAAATCTCTTTTCGGCCTGACATCTGTATTTTCCAGCGCTGATATATATTTGGCGCTAACTCCAAAGATATTGATACCCTCTTGCTCGGCGATTTCCCAGAGGATGCGGCCCTCCCTGAAAAAAGGCGCCCCATCAAAGAGAATGAGAGTCGCGCCTGCCCCAAGACCGCACACGAGCCAGTTCCACATCATCCATCCGCAGGTGGTGAAATAGAATAGCTTATCGCCATCAGTAACGCCTGTGTGCAACACATGCTCTTTACTTTGTTGCAGCAAGGTACCGCCATGACCATGCACAATGCACTTAGGTATGCCGGTCGTCCCAGATGAATACATAATGTAGAGTGGATGATTGAACTCGACTGGCGTTATTTCCAGCTCTGCATCGTCGACAAGAAACTCGTCCCAAGGTTTAGTATTTTCGATGCCTATGCTTGTGCCTACCTGATCGACAAACGGAATGACGACCGTAGTGACTAATGATGTCATGGCAGTAGCTATGCTAGCGACGGTCTCGCGCGTATCGTATATTTTGCCGTTATAATAATAGGCGTTAGTAGCGAACAAGACTTTCGGTTCTATCTGGCCGAAACGATCAATAACACCGTTGCTACCGAAATCCGGCGAACATGACGACCATATCGCTCCAATACTTGCTGCGGCCAACATCGCGATCACGGCTTCCGGGCAATTTGGTAAATATCCTGCGACTCGATCGCCTTTTTCAACACCAATCGCGCGCAGCGAAGATGCAAGTTGAGCAACTACTTCGATTAAGTCGTCGCGACTTATTTCACGGCGAGTTCCATCCTCACCACGGAAAACAATTGCCGCCTCGCTGCCGCGGTGTCGTAGGAGATGCGACGCGAAATTTAAGTGCGTGCCGGCGAACCACCCAGCATCCATAATATTATCGGATCGCGACAGGATCGACTCAGGTGCTCGGTCAAAATGAATGCCACAGAAATCTGCGACCGCTACCCAAAATGCTGGAAGTTCATCTACAGACCAAGCATGCAAAGAATCGTAGCTATCAAAGCCTTGTTGTCGCATAAACTGGTGCATCGCGGAACTCTCGATTCGAGTCGAATCGGGTTCCCAAATAATTGGGTTAGTCTCCACCTTCTCATTCGACATTGGGATGAGGATACATATCTGCTTCATCCTCACCGCTTCGCGGCGCCAAACACGCGAAATCTTTTTCGATCAGCATTGAAAGTGTTTCGCCATCGTCGAGAATATGATCGCCTTTGATCGAAACCTGCTCGGTTGTCGTCCACGCCAATATCACTGCCTCAGGAAGCCGCAGCCGGATTTCATTGTCCAAATAGAAGGCGGCAGGATTTACACTCGCCGGGCTACTCTCAAGCGTGTAGCAAAACTCGCGACCGCCGGGAAACCCAGTCTTTGAAGTCACCACACCACTATCACGCATAGTATCGACCTCACCCCTGGTGAGGCGCAAGCGGATAGAGTTGTCTTTGATGCGGATCTTCACAATAAGCCCATCTATTTGTGGTCAAATTTTAGAGTGTATGACTTTTCTTGATCGTACAATAGCTCTACAAAACAGCAATAACAACAAGCTTGCGATGCTGTTTGTTGTTGCTCAGCCTGTTAAGATTACTACTTCATATGACAACCGATAATCGCTCCTACAGATGAACAACACGAACACGACCCTCCCCCAGAATCGCACTGTCGCGATCTGGCTTCTGATTTGCTGTGGACTTGTGTTTGCGATGGTTGTTCTTGGCGGCGTCACAAGATTGACGGGTTCTGGCCTTTCTATGGCCGACTGGCGTCCTTTGATGGGTTGGCTGCCACCTTTCTCGGATATTCAATGGCAGCGCGTATTCGATCTCTACCAGCAGACACCTGAGTTTCTCAAAGTGAACTCGCATATGGACGTCTCAGCATTCAAGGGCATTTTCTGGCTTGAGTTTCTGCACCGCCTCTTGGGGCGGATGATCGGTATCGTCTTTCTGCTCCCGTTAATCTTCTTTCTCGTGAAGGGCTACATCAAGGCTGCCGAATGGCCAAAGTATTCGCTGATGTTCGTTCTTGGTGGACTGCAGGGGGTACTCGGCTGGTACATGGTGAAAAGCGGGCTGGTCGATAACCCGCACGTTAGCCAATACAGGTTAAGCGCACATCTTTCTGCAGCATTCCTTATTTACGCGTATATGTTCTGGGTCGCCATGGCATTGCTGTTCCCGGCCTCTGGTGAGCAAAGACACCCTTGGTACCGAAAATCACTCGCAGTGACTGTACTGACCTCTGTAACGATTATCTCTGGCGGCTTTGTAGCCGGGCTGAAAGCCGGTAAAATCTACAACACCTTTCCGCTAATGGGCGATGACTGGATTCCGCCTGGCACGATGGCCTTAGAGCCGTTCTGGCGGAATTTCTTCGAAAATATGACCACGGTTCAACTGGACCATCGTGTGCTGGCGATCTCGACGTTTTTGGTCATCATTGGCTTCTGGGTCAAAGCACGCAAAGCTGACCTGCCTGCGCGCAGTCGTCCAGCCGTAAACGCACTACTGCACACTGCAATATTTCAGGTAGCGCTGGGCATTTCGACACTTCTTATGTCAGTGCCCATTTTTCTCGGAGCATTACATCAAGCCGTCGCGATGCTGTTGTTTACAGTTTCACTCTATATTCTGCATAGCCTGAGACGTGTGTGAATAAGGTTTGCTTCGATAATGATTTGATTTTTCGCTATTGCGGCCATGAGTCACGACTAGCTGACCTTCGTTAACCAACCATGCGTGTCAGGGGCTAGTCCGTATTGAATGTCCTGCAATGCTTTCTGAAGTCGAGCCGTGTTCGGTCCAGCTTCACCGTCACGTACTTTGATTTCGATACCGTCTCGAACTAACGTACCGACGGGCGAAAGACACGCCGCCGTTCCCGACAGAGCTGCCTCATGAGTCTTAACCAATTCGAGCAGTTCATCGACGTTAAAATTCCTTTCACTGACTTTGTAGCCGTTGTCAGCCGCTAGCTTCAGAAGCGAATCACGAGTCATACCGTGCAGAAACGTACTATCAAGCGGTTTCGTTATGACTTCATCGTCGCTGATCAAGAGGAAGTTCGCCGCCCCTGTTTCTTGCACATTGCCGTTAGGGCAAAATAACACCTGATCCACGCCATACGCTTCTTTTGCATCCAGCGTAGGGCCAAGAGCCGCCGCGTAGTTACCACCAGTTTTCGTACTGCCCAACTGCTCGGTCGAACGAGCGAGCTGCTCCTCAACCAACAGTTTTAGCGTAACCGCACCGCCAGAAAAATAATCACCGACAGGGGATGCCAAGACGAACAATGTCGCCTCCGTCGATGGTGCTGCTGCCGCACCGATGTTTTGCAATGTTCCGATCAAGGTCGGGCGCAGGTACAGCGAACTCGGCGGCGTCGGAATGTCGTCGACGTGGTGTAGCACTAGATTCACCACCATGTCCGCCAGCATTTCCATGTCCGGCACCGGAAGCCTCAACGAGGCTGCACTTTTCTGCATCCTCTCGATATGGTCGTGCAGCCGATAGATTCGCGCCGCGCCGTCGTCCCAACGATAGGCCTTGAAGCCCTCAAAACAGGTGCTGGCATAATGCAATACATGCGCTGCCGGGTGCAAAGACAGGGGTTTTAGCGTCTCGATTGCAGGCGCCTGCCAGGTACCATCTTCGTAACGAGCGATCGCAATATGATCGCAAAATTCTGTGCCAAACTGGCCCATGGATTCTGATCTCGATTAAAATTCTTGAAGGGGCATAACTTTGCCACCAATTGATCTTGTTTGGCTAGAGCATTTGGTCGCTTTTCTGGCTTTTTTATGGAATCTTGATCGACGCACGGTGCGCCAGCCTCAGAATGCTAAAAAATGCGCAATGCGAACGATAATTGGAAGAACGATGACTGTTCGGAGCAAGAAAATCAACAACTTACGTTTATGAATGTAACTCATTGTTTAACATCCCATTCTGGGCGTAAGATTCGCCCTCCTTGTAGAATGTACCCGGAGTAACTCGATGAGCTTAGCTGAAAATAACCTGGATACCTACTGGATGCCCTTTACGGCAAACCGTGACTTCAAGGCCAAACCCCGCGTTATCACCGGGGCATCTGGCCACTACTACACCACTGAGAGTGGCAACAAACTGTACGACACGTTCTCGGGACTGTGGACATCGGGCGTCGGCCATTGCCACCCGAAAATTGTTGAGGCGGTGCAGAAGCAAGTAGCCACGCTCGATTACTGCATGACTTTTCAGCTGACGAACAATAAGGCCATTGAACTGGCCGAGCGTGTTACCGATATGGCGCCCAACGGTATCAATCACTGCTTCTTCGCCAATTCAGGGTCTGAGTCTGTCGACACAGCGCTGAAGATCGCACTCGGCTATCACCGTGCGAAAGGAGAAGGCAATCGCACTCGCTTGATCGGACGCGAACGCGGCTATCACGGCGTTAATTTCGGCGGCATGTCTGTTGGCGGCATAGTGCCGAACCGCAAGGCCTTCAGCGCCAACCTTATCCCTGGTGTTGATCACATTCGTCACACGCACGACATTGAACGCAATGCGTTCACCCGCGGTCTACCCCTGCATGGCGCTGAGCTTGCCAATGACCTTGAGCGACTCTGTGCACTCCATGACGGTAGCAACATCGCCGCCGTGATCGTCGAGCCGGTTGCAGGGTCTACCGGTGTATTGCCGCCGCCTGTTGGCTACCTCAAACGCCTGCGCGAAATTTGTGACCAGCATGGCATTCTGTTGATTTTTGACGAGGTCATCACAGCGTTCGGCCGACTGGGCGCGCCATTTGCTGCAGAGCGCTTCGGCGTCACGCCGGACATCATTACGACAGCCAAGGGTCTAACCAATGGCGTCATTCCGATGAGCGCAGTCCTGGTTCGCGACAGTGTCTATGATGCGTTCATGCAAGGTCCTGAAAACATGATTGAGCTGTTCCACGGCTATACTTATTCCGGTCACCCGGTTGCAGCAGCGGCAGGACTGGCGACCATGGATGTTTATGATGAGGAAGGCACGTTCGAGCAGGCCTCAGGTCTGGAGCAGCATTTCGAAGACCTGCTGCATTCATTTAAAGATCAAAAGCACGTAGTTGACGTACGAAACTTCGGTCTGATGGGTGCTATCGAGATGGCGCCACGAGATGGCGCAGCTGGTATGCGCGGCTTCGAAATACATAAGAAATGCTTCTGGGAAGAGAATATGGTTGTCCGTAACGGTATGGATGTCCTGCAATTCTCGCCCTTCCTTAATTCAGACCCGGATGAGATGGAGCAATCATTTGCAGCCATCCGTCGCGTACTCGATTCGATTGAGTAGGCAGTATCTGGAGATCAACTATGAACGCTACCCCCATAAAGAATGTAGTCACAGCTGAGATTGTCGGCCATTTCATTAACAATGCTAATGTTGCTGATGACAACCGACCGCAACCTGTTACCAATCCGGCGACCGGTGAGATTACCAGGCACGTGGCTATGGCATCGCAGGCAACGGTTGAAACCGCTATTGCAGCAGCCCAGGCCGCTTTTCCAGCTTGGCGCAACACGCCGCCGGCAAAGCGCGCGCGCATCATGTTCAAGTTCAAGCAGCTGCTAGAGGAGTATGCGGAGGAAATATCCGCGGCCATCACTGATGAGCATGGAAAAATCTTTGACGATGCCATGGGCGAGTTCGGCCGCGGTGTCGAAGTCGTCGATTACGCGTGTGGAATTCCCGAGTTGCTCAAAGGTGAGTACTCCAAGAATGTTGGCCCAGGCATTGATAGCTGGTCTGACTTTCAGCCGCTTGGTGTTGTTGCTGGCATTACACCTTTTAACTTTCCGGCAATGGTCCCTATGTGGATGTATCCGATGGCGATCGCTTGTGGCAATACGTTCATTCTGAAGCCATCTGAGAAAGATCCAACTTCCCCATTGATCGCCGCTCGCTTACTGAAAGAAGCAGGACTGCCGGACGGCGTTTTCAACCTCGTGAATGGCGACAAAGAAGCTGTTGATACATTATTGAATGACGATCGTATTCAGGCAATTAGCTTCGTAGGATCAACAGCAGTGGCTGAATACATTTACACTACTGGCACCAAAAACGGCAAACGCGTGCAAGCGCTCGGCGGCGCTAAGAATCACGCGATCGTAATGCCGGACGCTGACATTGATAATGCCGTTAACGCGCTTATTGGTGCTGCCTATGGATCCTGTGGTGAACGTTGCATGGCCATTTCAGTTGCTGTGTGTATTGGTGATGAAGTCGCCGACTCCGTTGTCAGAAAATTGCAGGCAGAGATCGCCGACCTCAAAGTTGGCCCAGGCACGGATGTCTCGAATCACATGGGCCCACTGATTACCAAAGTTCACCACGACAAGGTTCGCGGCTATGTTGATCTGGGCATCGAAGAAGGTGCCGACCTCGTCGCGGATGGACGAGGCCTGGTTGTCGAGGGACACGAAGACGGTAATTTCCTCGGCCCGTGCCTGTTTGATAACGTCACTTCTGACATGAGAATCTATCAGGAAGAAATCTTTGGGCCGGTTCTTTGCGTTGTACGTGCGGAATCCGAAGAACAGGCTATGCAACTTATCAATGACCATGAATATGGTAATGGCGCCTGCATCTTCACGCGTGATGGTGAAGCTGCGCGCTACTTCGCTGACAACATTCAGGTTGGAATGGTTGGTATTAACGTACCCCTTCCAGTTCCGGTGTCGTACCACAGCTTTGGCGGCTGGAAGCGCTCGTTGTTCGGTGATTTGTTCGCCTACGGGCCTGACAGCATTCGCTTCTACACGCGTCGCAAGACCATCACACAGCGTTGGCCCACCGGCGGCGTTCGTGAGAAAGCACAATTTGCGTTCCCGGGTCGCCAATAAGGCTCGATTCGAGGTTACAATCGCTGCCCCGTTTCGGTTTGGATGCAGCGATGAAAAAACTGGCCTTAGTTCTCGCCCTCGTAGCGCCCCTTGCGGTCGCACAAGACTGGATGCCAACCTCATTCGATCATACTGAGGTTTCTCCCGGCATTTATTATCTGACGGGCGTAGGCGGCCAAATGCCGGTTGGCGCCACCGGTCTTTTGGTTGGCGACGAATATGTGGTTCTCATCGACGACAGCCTCGCACCACTAGGTCCTGCATTACTCGCGAAAATAGACGAACTTGCCGGGCAACCGGCTGACTTTGTTATTAACACTCACGCGCACAGCGATCACACTGGTTCGAATCAGTTTCAGGCAGAAAACGGTGCGATTATCGTCGCGCATGACAATCTGCGTAGTCGCATGGAAGCCGACCCGCAGCAAAACACAGGGCCTGGCGCGCTACCTGTCATTACGTTCTCAGATGAGATGACTTTCCATGTGAACGGTCATGAAGCCTACGTTTTTCATATTGCGGCTGCTCACACCGACGGTGACGCCGCTATATTATTTCGAGAAGCCAATATCATCGCAACAGGTGACCTGTTATTCCGCGGTATGTTTCCCTTTATCGATCTTGACAGCGGCGGTGGTGTGGCCGGTTACAAAGTCGGAATGCAGCGACTGATCGACATGGCGAATGACGAAACGAAGATCATGCCTGGACATGGACCGATTGCCTCACGGGCAGACTTGCAGAAAGACTTTGATATGTTGGTCGACGCCGAAGCTCGTGTGAAAGCACTTTTAGACAAAGACATGAATGAGGAGGCGATTGTTGTGGCAAACCCATTGGCCGATTATCACGATGAATACAACTGGGGGTTCATCACAACCGAAGTTATGACGCGCATGCTGATTCGTTCGCTAACCACGAACTAGAGCGACTATATCGAAGATATTTCTCTAGGATGCGAACATTATCATGATACCGGCTGCGACCGCCGATCCGATAACACCCGCTACATTCGGGCCCATCGCGTGCATCAACAAGATGTTTTGTGGATTGGCTTCCAGCCCGACCTTATTTGCAACTCGTGCAGCCATAGGCACAGCTGAGACCCCAGCTGCACCGATCAACGGATTAATCGGGGTGCTGGAAATTTTGTTGAGTAATTTACCCATCAACAGACCGGTGGCGGTACCTACTGCAAACGCGACCATGCCAAGCAGTAAAATACTCAAGGTTTTCCATTCAAGAAATTGTTCAGCACTGAGTTTCGAGCCAACAGACAAGCCAAGAAATATTGTCACGATATTGATCAGTGAGTTCTGCATTGTATCCGACAGCCGATCAACCACTCCGCATTCGCGCATCAAGTTACCGAAACACAACATGCCCAGGAGAGGCGCCGCAGACGGAAGCAATAATGCGACTAACAATAGAAGCAATAGAGGGAAAATGATGCGCTCGGCTTTCGATACCTCTCGCATCTGAACCATTTCGATCTTGCGCTCGGCCTCTGTGGTTAAGAGCCGCATGATGGGCGGTTGAATCAACGGCACCAACGCCATATAGGAATAAGCGGCCACAGCAATAGCCCCCAAGAGGTGCGGCGCGAGCTGCCCAGCGACATAGATAGCCGTTGGTCCATCGGCGCCGCCGATAATTCCGATCGCGGCAGCTTCGCGAAGCGAAAAGTCCATCAAACCAAGTTCTGTCAGACCCAGCGCACCCAATAATGTCGCAAAAATTCCGAATTGGGCGGCGGCCCCAAGAAACAGTGTTTTCGGATTTGCGAGCAACGGGCCAAAATCGGTCATCGCACCTACACCCATAAAGATGATTAGCGGAAACGCACCAGTTTCGATTCCGACCACGTAGGAAAGATGCAGCAAGCCATCACCTGTTGCGATTTCCACGCCTGGAATATTACTCAACAATCCGCCAAAACCGATAGTGACCAAGAGTAACGGTTCGAACTTCTTGACAATTCCCAAGTACAATAGCGATAGACAAACGATGATCATCGCGATCTGGCCACCAGTGATCTGGTAGATCCCAGATTCGATCCAAATTTGCCTGATTAGATCCATTATCAGCCTATCGAGACCATGGCATCACCTACGGCTACTGCGTCGCCTTCTTTAACAAAAACGTCAGTGACAGTCCCCGAACAGGGCGCACTCACAACTGTTTCCATTTTCATGGCTTCTACGACCAGCAGTGGATCATTCATTTCGACTACTGTACCAGGTGATACGTTAACCTTGAATATATTGCCCGCCAAGACGGCGTTAACTGCTCGCCCAGACCCTGACGGCTCTGGAGATGCCGCAGTCGATGCAGCCGACACCGAGGCAAGCTGACCACTTGTTGCAACTTCTACCGTGAATGATTTGCCGTTTACACGAACGGAGTAGATACCACCAGCCGATGTCGTGACGGCACTCGCTGCTTGCTCCGTATCACCCGTTGGTGCGGGTTCGAACACGTCTGGGTTGTCGCGATTCTCAAGGAACTTCATGCCAATCTGAGGGAACAGTGCATATGTCAGAACGTCGTCAACCACGTGCTCGGCAAGCGTGATGCCTTTTTCCTCGGCAATACGCTTTAATTCCGCAGTCTGCACTTCCAGTTCCGGCTCAAGCAAGTCGGCAGGACGGCAAGTAATCGGGTCGGCTCCGTCGAGAACGCCCGCCTGCAATTCGGCGTTAACCGGCAGCGGTGTCGCTCCGTACTCGCCTTTGAGTACACCTGCTGCTTCCTTAGTAATCGTCGTGTATCGCGATCCTGAGAGTATGTTTATAACGGATTGCGTTCCAACGATCTGCGACGTCGGTGTCACCAATGGCAGCATTCCGAGGTCCTCTCGAACGCGAGGAATCTCCAGCAGCACCTCGTCAATTTTCTCGCTGGCGTTTTGCTCGCGTAACTGATTTTCTAGATTCGTCAACATACCGCCGGGAACCTGTGCAACGAGGATGCGTGAGTCGACGCCACGCAGGGAACCTTCAAACTTCGCGTATTTTTTTCGAACTTCGCGAAAATATGCCGCAATTTCTTCGATGAGAATCACATTTAGACCAGTATCCCGATCTGTTCCTTCAAGCGCCGCGACCAGAGACTCCGTTGGCGAATGCCCATAAGTCATGCTCATGGATGATACTGCCGTATCGACATTATCGATGCCGGCTTCGATTGCTTTGATATACGTCGCCGTTGAAAGACCCGTCGTGGCGTGACACTGCATGTGAATCGGAATATCGACTGACGCCTTCAATCTGCTGACAAGCTCATAGGCGACATACGGTCGTAACAAACCAGCCATATCCTTGATGCAAATCGAGTGAGCGCCCATGTCTTCGATGCGCTTGCCCATATCAACCCACAAGTCGACAGTGTGAACGTGACTAACCGTGTACGACATCGTGCCCTGTGCATGCTTGTCGACCGCCAAGGTTGCCTTAATAGCTGTTTCGAGATTTCGCAAATCATTCAGAGCATCGAAGATTCGAAATACATCGACACCATTGACTGCGCAACGCTCGACAAACTTCTCAACGAGATCGTCCGCATAATGGCGATAGCCGAGAATGTTCTGCCCGCGAAACAACATTTGTTGCGGCGTATTCGGCATTGCCGCTTTTAGCAAACGAATCCGTTCCCACGGATCCTCTCCGAGGTAGCGGATGCACGAATCAAATGTTGCACCACCCCAGGATTCCATCGACCAATAACCGATCTGATCCAATTTCTCGGCAATCGGAAGCATATCGTCGATGCGCATTCGCGTAGCGAGCAAGCTCTGGTGCGCATCGCGTAACACCAGCTCGGTAATACCAAGGGGTTTCTTATTTATCATTCGTAATTATTTCGCTGAATTGATTCTATGTTGTGAGATAGCCGCAGTTATGGCGGCAACCTCCTCGTCAGTCGCGTCGTCGCTCCTGGCCGTCGAGAAACGAATGGCAATTGCCGACATCAAAGACATCCCGCTAACTAGAAGTGTGAGGAATATGAAAACGGTTCCCATGCCAACCAGCATGAGCGTAATTCCTTGATCCAGAAGAGATGTTTCCAATGTAACCACCAACTAGCGGACAACAACGGTCGATTATACCGATTCCAGGCCGTAGGCAAAGCTGAGATGCAAACGAAGTACTCGGGTTGGCGTTAGCCTCCCGAGGCAAATTCAGGCGTTGTGACGTGTTTTCTTGCACGCAACAGCGCTGTTTTGGCAGAATCATGAAGAGTATCCCGTCATAACTGGGAGGGTTGCACCGGATTCATTCACAAGGTATTACTCGATGAATATCTCGCCGATCACCCCGATCCGAAAGACTGCGAGTATTATCTGTGTGGACCTCCAATGATCAACGGTGCGGTGATAAAGATGCTTGACAGGCTCGGCGCTCAAGAAGAAACCATTTTGCTCGATGATTTCGGCGGATGATCATGCGCACGTGGATCAGTATCGCTCTCTCTTTGCTCTTGATCGCCTCCTGCAACAAGACATCGTTACCTGCTTTTGATCTTAGCGGCAGAACAATGGGGACGACCTTCAATATCACACTGGTGTCACCACCAGATGACATAGATCTCGACGCACTTGGAGCCATTATCCAAGACCGACTTGAATACATTGAGAATATTGCATCCACTTATCGGGGTAATTCTGAGTTATCTCAGTTCAATTCCAATCCGTCCATGGATTGGATAGCCGTAACTCCAGAGTTCTGCCGGATGATTTCATCGGCACTGGACGTCAGTGTGATGACTAGGGGGGCATTCGATATTACCGTCGGACCGCTAGTCAATTTGTGGGGATTCGGTCCGTCGCCAGAGGAAAGTGGATTACCAACCGAAGAGCAAATCACCCAAGCGCGGTCTGGCGTTAACTATGAAGCCTTAGAGGCGGACTGCGATAAGTTTGTGGTTCGTAAATCGCTGAAGGCAACCTATGTTGATCTATCGGGCTGGGCAAAAGGATACGCAGTTGATGAAATCGCGGCGATACTGGATGCTAGGGATGTCGACAATTACCTTATTGAAATCGGTGGTGAATTGCGCGTACAAGGCCGGAATCCGAAGCAGGAACCTTTCTCCATAGCTATCGAAAAACCAATTAAGAACAATGCCATGAAGTACCATGCCTTGCTACTGACTGATGCCGCAGTAGCGACCTCTGGCGACTACCGAAATTTCTATGAGCACGACGGGCAGCGCTACTCGCATACCATCGATCCGCGAACGGGCCGGCCCGTGAGCCACCAGTTGACTGGAGTGACTGTTGTCAGCACCTCGACCGCTTTTGCCGACGCTATCGCAACGGCGCTGTTGGTCTTGGGCGCCGATGAAGGACGGGTATTGGCCGAAGAGTTGGATATAGCCGCCTATTTTCTCATCAGAACGGAGGACGGGCTGAAGGAAATATCGACTACAAAATTCGCAAGGCTGAACCGACTATGAGCGCGATAATCGTAACTGTAGCGTTTAGTTTTATCGTCATCCTTCTCACGATAGCACCCCCAAACTAGATTAGTAATGCAATCAGATCAGCAGCGAAAAGTGAGATCAGAGTGAAGCTAACACCACCGATCAGGACCGCTGCAAACAATCCCAATGCAAATGGGCGCATCCCGATTTTGATGATTCCAGTGAACATTGAGGTCAAACCGACCGCAGCCATCGCCAGCAATAAGCATCGCTCAGCCGCTTCTTTAATAAACCAAACAATTTCATTCCACTGTGATAACTCGAGCATTCCAAACGGCTTATCGCCCATGTCTCCGACCGTGCGAATCGCCGACATCAAGGCAAAACCGACGATGAACCATGGAATCATCGCAAGATAGTTGATCTTCCTCGTATCGTCTTTCGTTCGTTCTGGACTGTATAGAATGCAGACGAGCGGAATCACCACAATCATGCATAGATTTCGAACCATCTTGGTGACTGTTGCTATATCAAGAGCAACGGGCGCATTGTACTGCGCCTCGTACATCATGCCCGCGCCGGCTACCTGTGCAGTTTCGTGAATTGACGTGCCGAGAAACAGTCCAGCGAGCTCAGGTTGTGTTGCGAATGCCTGATGTGCGAGGACCGGATAGATAAACATCGCCGCCAAACCAAATATGGTAATGCAGGAGACTGCGTAGCTAACTTCGGATTCGTTCGCTTTGATCAGCGGCGCAGTGGCGATAATTGCCGTACAACCGCAGATACTGGTGCCAACCGCTATCAAGCTGCTGAGCTGTCTCGACAAACCCATGTAGCGTCCAAGCAATCCAACCGTGAATAAACCAATTGCGATTGCGGCAATAACAAAGGGCAACGCGACCAATGTGAATTGCCCTGCTCCCATCAAACTCAATCGAATACCCAGCAGAATGATGCCTATACGCAGGATCGCTGAGGTACAGAACTTGAGGCCCGGTTGAATACTCTCCGGCAATTTGACCGTATTCGCGATCAGCATGCCCAGAACAATAGCCATCATTATTGCGCTGACAGGGCTCTTTGCAAATCCAAGAACTGCCACACCGAACCACGTCGCAACGTGGCCAGCCGCGATCGAAACGAATAGCGCAAGGCCAATACCCATCCACCAACCGGGGAATCTAAGGCTTTTGGTCACTTATAATTATTCCTTCTGAAAGTGTCGCGCAGGATCATACCGTATATCGATTGACGAATACTCTTCCCTACGGTTATTTCAGTAGGCAATATCAGTCATTCACACGCATCCGAGAAAAAATAATGTCTATGCCCCCATCATACGATGACGTCACTTTAAATCCGGATTACCGTGAGCTTTTGTCAGGTCTTGCAGCAGTTTTCGACAGTGGCAAAACCAGAGACCTCACCTGGCGTCGCAACCAGATGCTAGCGATCGAAACAATGATGGCGGAGCGTGAAGCGGAAATTTTCGCCGCCCTTAAATCTGATCTCGGAAAGTCGGCGATGGAGGCGTTTACAACGGAAACGTCCTATGTCAGTAGCGACGCTGCATACAACCGGAAAAATCTTAGCCGCTGGACCCGAATCAAGCGCGTTCGGACGCCCGTGATTGGGCAGCCCGGCAGAAGCTGGATTCAGCCAGAACCCTTAGGAGTTGTGCTTGTTATCGGTGCCTGGAACTACCCTTTGCAGCTGACGCTCGCGGGAATGTCAGCCGCGATCGCCGCCGGCAATTGCGTCATCATCAAGCCGTCTGAACTCGCGCCGGCGACGTCTGCCATGATCGCGAAACTGATACCCGAATACCTCGATCCCGACTGCGTGAAAGTCGTTGAAGGTGCGGTACCCGAAACAACCGCCCTTCTCAACCTGAAGTTCGATCACATCCTCTACACCGGTGGCGGCAATGTCGCGAGAATAGTAATGAATGCCGCTGCCAAACACCTAACTCCTGTGACCTTGGAACTCGGCGGAAAGTCGCCTTGCGTTGTCATGCCGGATGCAAATCTCGAAGCAACGGCCAAGCGTATTGCCTGGGGTAAGTTTACCAACGCCGGTCAAACCTGTATCGCTCCCGACTACGTTCTGACCGATGCCGACACAGAAGCGCTGCTGATTCCGCTGCTGGCGAAAAACATCGAGGAAATGTTCGGCTACGATCCTCAAAAATCCGAATCCTATGGTCGTATGGTCAACATTGGACATTTCGAACGCGTGAGCGCACTGATAGAGTCAGGTCACGCGGTCATTGGCGGACAATTGGATGCCAGCGAAAAGTATATTGCCCCAACTGTGCTGACCGACGTTTCTCTCAGCAGTCCCATCATGCAAGAGGAGATATTCGGTCCGGTGCTTCCTTTCGTTCGGGCGAATAATCTTGAGGGCGCGATTGACATTATTCGTCGGCACGAGAAACCACTTTCGGCTTATATCTTTACCAACGACAAAGGCGCCGAAAAGAAATTCCTGGAACAAGTGAGCTCTGGTAGTGCCTGTGTCAATGACGTAATGATGTTCATGGCAGTTCATGACTTGCCATTTGGTGGCGTTGGGTCCAGTGGTATGGGCGCTTACAGTGGTCGATCAGGTTTTGAAACATTCAGCCACATGAAGTCGGTTATGAAACGAAGATGGTGGCCTGACCTAGCAGTCCGGTATGCGCCGTACACTGAGAAGAAATTCAAATTCTTACGAAGAATTAGATAAAAATTTTATTTGTATGGGATCTCTCAAATCACTTTCATCAATAAACTAATCGTGACGTTTTCATTGCTTGATCTTAGATTTCCAGTCATAGCCGACCTCATCACGGCTGATGGCTCACCACTCAAAAATATCGATGAGCTCCTCAACGTGGGCTTTGTTATGAAAGGCACCAAGGTCTACAAGGACTACAAGGACTACAAGGACTAGAATGAAGGCAAGTACTCTTCGCATCGGTTACCGCTACAGACCCGAGCGCCTGGCCAAGAAATACGATGCCGTCGTGATTGGATCTGGTATGGGCGGGCTAACGACAGCAGCGCTTCTTAGTGATCTTGGTTGGAAGGTCTGTGTTCTGGAACAACACTACACGGCCGGTGGCTATACACACTCCTACGAGCGCAATGGCTACGAGTGGGACGTCGGCGTGCACTACATCGGTGACGTTGGTGCGCAAACGCGCACTCGAAAAATGTTCAACTATTTGTCCAGTGGAAAAATTGATTGGGCGCCTATGGATGCAGAATATGACCGCTTCTATATTGGCGAAAAAGTATTCAACGCCAAAGCTGGAAAGGAAGAATTTCGCCTCAATCTGATCCGGCAGTTCCCCGATGAAGAAAAAGCGATTGATCGTTATCTCAAGCTGCTTAATAAGGCCGGAAACGCAATTCCTGCTTATGGCATGAAGCGTATTTTCAGCTTTTGGCAGTACGTCGCCATGTGGCCTTATCTGTTTTTAAAATCGCCACGATGTCTATTCAGGAATACCTATGACGTTCTTAGTGAGCTCACTGATGATCAGGACCTGATCGCCGTTTTGTGTGGCCAGTGGGGCGACATGGGCCTGCCGCCAAAGCAATCAACCTTCATCGTTCACGCGATGATTGTCCGGCATTATCTGCATGGCGGTTATTATCCCATAGGAGGTTCATGGAAAATTTCGGAAAGTATTATTCCGAAAATCCAGGCGACCGGTGGCGATGTCTTTACCTACGCACGGGTCGAGCAAGTTAGTGTCGAAAATGGCAAGGTAGTCGGCGTAGAGATGGCTGATGGACATCGTATCGAATGTGAATGCGTAATCTCATCTGCAGGCGTCGGCAATACTTTTAAGCACTTACTCTCGGCGGACGTTGCTGGCAATGCAGGCTACAAACAGAAACTAAAGTCTGTCGAACCTAGCTCTGCATATCTCGGGGTCTACATCGGCTTACAAAGTACTGCCGAGGAACTCGGATTACCGAAAACGAATTTTTGGATCTACCCGGACAGCGACTACGATGGAGCTGTCGAGCGCTTCTCAGCGGGAGAGGACGACCAGTTTCCAGTTATTTACATTTCCTTTCCCTCTGCTAAGGATCCTGACTACATCAATCGGCACCCCGGAACCGCAACGATTGAGATCGTTGCGCCAGCGCCGTATCAGTGGTTCGAAAAATGGCGAGACGAAACTTGGGGAAAACGCGGTGAGGATTACGATACGCTCAAAAATCAACTCGGCGAGCGACTAATAGAGCACCTCTATGAGAAGCTTCCAACGCTGCGCGGCAAAGTCGATTATTACGAGGTTTCCACACCGCTTTCCACCAACTGGTTCGGCGGCTATCAGGAAGGCGAGCTCTATGGCCTGTCACACACCCCGAAGCGTATGCAGCAAAAGTGGCTACGGCCGAAGACGGATATTCCAGGTCTATGGTTAACCGGTCAGGATATTCTGACCTGCGGCGTAACCGGCGCGATGATGGCCGGATTTCTAACAACAGCGAGTATCGTCGGCATGCGTAAGATAGCGCCGCTAAGCAAACGCATCTATTCGTAAGGACCTAGAGCGAGTCCTCCGGAAGCTCCATTACTGTATCAGGCGATCTCGAACAGCGAAGCCGCGCCTTGTCCACCGCCGATGCACATTGTGCAAACAACGTATTTGACGCTGCGGCGTTTACCCTCAATTAGCGCGTGGCCGACCATACGGGCGCCCGACATGCCATACGGATGCCCAATAGAAATGGCTCCGCCGTCGACATTAAGAATGTCATTGGGTATGCCGAGCTTGTCGCGGCAATACAATGCCTGAACTGCGAATGCCTCATTCAGTTCCCAAAGGCCAATATCGTCCATCGTAAGGCCGTTGCGTTGCAGCAACTTGGGTATGGCAAAAACCGGCCCGATACCCATTTCGTCCGGTTCACATCCAGCGACCGCCGTGCCACGATAAATTCCCAACGGTGACAAACCACGCTTTTCAGCAACGCTTGCCTCCATCACTACGGTTGCCGATGCTCCATCGGATAACTGGCTAGCGTTTCCAGCGGTAACGAAGCCACCCTCTCGTACCGGCCGCAACGACGCCAGTCCTTCAAGATTCGTGCTCGGACGATTGCCCTCGTCTTTCTCCAGCACGACATCTTCAAAACTGATTTCCTTAGTTTCGCGATCCATTACACCTTTGGTTGAGGGCAGCGCGACGATTTCTTCGTCGAATTTTCCGGCCGCCTGACTCGCCGCGGTTCGCTGCTGGCTTTGCAATGCGAATTCGTCCTGAACCTCCCGGCTTATACCGTAGCGATTCGCAACGACCTCCGCCGTATCAATCATCGGCATATAAACGTGTTCATGCATGGAGACAAGCCTGGGGTCCGAGGCCCGGTATGTATTCATGTGCTCATTTTGCACAAGACTGATGGACTCCAGCCCACCGCCAACCATGATATCGACACCGTCCGATACGATCGTCTTGGCAGCCAGAGCGATGGCCATCATGCCGGAAGAACACTGACGATCAACCGTCATTCCGGCGGTGGTCACTGGAAGACCAGCCATCAGGGCGATCTGACGAGCCACATTCATGCTCGTGGTGCCCTGCTCCATGGCGCAACCCATGATGACGTCATCTATCTCCGCAGGATCCACCCCAGCGCGCTCCACTGCGTGTCTTACGGCATGTCCGCCCAGCGTCGGTCCTTCGGTGTTGTTGAAAGCACCTCGATAAGCTTTACCTATGGGAGTACGTGCAGTCGATACGATTACTGCTTCTCTCATTTTTTTGCCTCTTTATTATTAACGTTGGGCCGAATCGCGCATAGCGCTTTTCCAAATGCCTCCACTTCGCCCCAATCCGTGAAATCAACTTTCGCATTCAGATCAGTCGGGCCCTTTGTCATCCACATGATGAAGCGGATCATCGCTCTATCCCAAAATCGATACATCGAATAGTCGATCTTGCCGCCAAATATTCCGATGATTGATGGTTTCCAAACCGAGCTCTCGAAGAACTTTCTAACGTATGGATTGGTAAGAGCATCTTTCTTATTTGGTTTTCTGGCCACCGCATTGACTGAGAAAAAAGCGCCATGCCTAGCCTCGATCGCCTCGATGTTATCTGCTATGAATCGCTCCACTTCCGGACGGTGCTTACCATAGCGAATACTCGCTCCGATGACGATTTGGTCAAAAGCCTCGAGATCGATTGTGCTATCGGGCATCAGCTTGAAGAGATCGGCGACAAATCCGGCATCCTCAGCAATCTTGGCCAAACGCTCACAAATCTCAAGCGTATGGCCATCAACAGTCGAATATATGAAAATTATATGTCCCATCTATTAGTAGGCTCTAGAGCCCTCCATCAAATATTTGATTAATCCTTGCCGCGGTCGCCTTAGTATCCAGAATACTGACATGCCTTCATTGTAACCAAATATCCTTTTGGTATAGGCCCGCACATCGTGGTGAAGCTGGCTTCTTAGCTTGATAATACCGTTACCTGGTTGATTTCGAGGATTTAAACGTCGTCCACTCCAGCAACTCATAACGCAACGATATCATTCAGGGGCGGGTCGTGGGGGTCAAGGTGAGTTGGCTTGCATATTTAAGTCCGGCTAGCTTAGCAGCGTCGAATGCTAACTCAGGTTCGCGGGTTTCCAGTGTCTTTCGAATTGCATTGGATCTGCCGGCATCATCAAGCAATCGCGCCAGCATGACATTGTCGTCGGAACCCTTAACGCGATCGCAGGGTTCTCGCAGCTCGTCTTCAGAGTCCTAATACATGACAGTTTCTATCAAAGTCATTTTTTTGTCCTTTTTGTAGACACGATGCGAGAGTTTAGTACAGAATTTCCCACATAATGATGCATCCATCATCCATACCAATCATCCATGCCTGCGTATTGGCCGCCGGTACGTCATCTCGTTTCGGTGCGACTAAGCTTATTCAGATTTTTCGTGACCTACCATTGGTACAGCATGCGCTCTTGGCCGCTCAAGGTGTGTGCAAAGGTCGAGTGACCCTCATTGTTGGATATGATGCTGACGCCGTCGTGGTTGCATCCGCTCGATTAGCTAATACAGTAGTACTGAACACCGAGTTTGAAAAAGGAATGGGGACGAGTATCGCAGCAGCGACAGATTCCTGCCGACAGAATGCCGACGCTATTTTAATAATGCTCGCCGATCAACCACTCATTTCAGCGCAACACCTCACCACCCTTATGGCTGCGTGGTCGGGCTCTGACAATGAGATTGTCGCCTCAGAGTATGATGGGGCAATGGGTCCACCTATTCTCTTCCCTAGGAACGCGTACGACCGCCTCAGAGGGCTCGATGGTGAGTCCGGAGCGAAGGAACTATTGCAGGACGGTCAATTTGACGTACGGAGCATCGAGTTGCCGCTTGCGGGGCATGACGTCGATACACGTCAGGATCTTGATCTGCTCGATCAATCCTGAGTATCAATAGAGAAATGCGCCTGTAATTCGGCTGCAATTTCCAGAGCAATCGCGGCTGGTCCCCGGCCACCGATCCGTTTACCAACCGGGCCGCGGAGCCGGTCACGCAATGAATCTGCTGCGGCTCCCAACTCGCGCATGAGTCTTTCTCTGCGATGTGGTGGCCCGAGCAATCCTATGAACTCGATCGAAGACTCCGCCAGCGCACTCAAGTAAGACCGGTCCGCGTCTAGGTTGTGGCTCATTACTATGGCAGCATCAAATCGCGACAAATCAAATCCCGATGCAATATCTTGGTACGGCATGCAGTTAACCATTACATCGCTAGTTTTTTTCAAGCGACTCACCGAGGCCGGCCTATGATCTGAAACATTCACCTCCCACCCAAGCGTGACCGCAAACGTGACAAGAGGCTCCGCGTCTAGGCCCGCCCCCAGTATTAGGAGACGAATGGGGGCTTTGATGCGAGAGACACCGATTTCTGAATTCGTATCGGCAAGCGGCATATCAGCTTCGGGGGCCGATTCGAGCGCCTTAAGCAGTGCGCGAAAAGGCTGGTAATCATTCTCTCCGCTCAAGGACTGTATGAGTATAGTTATCGCCCCTTCGCAGCCAACACCGAGTCCAAACACTTCATCATCGCCACGAAGATCGTAGGTCATGACCTCGGCAATACCGCTGTCTATGATGCCCTTCGAACGCTCCGCCAGATCACCCTCAAGACAGCCTCCGGACAGCATGCCCTGAAAATCACCAACTGTATTAACCAGCATCTGACTGCCCATTTTGCTGTAGGTCGAACCTTCCGTACTGAGCACAGTAATCATTGCCAATGGGTGTCCATCGGATACGTGGCGCCAAAAAAATTGGGACAATGGGTAAGGCAGATGTTCGATTATTCTAATCCTGATGCTGGTAGCCAAACGCTACCGCTATTTACTACCACATTTAATCTCCAAGGATGCAAAGTCGTAGATGTAGGCGGAAGCAACAGATGCTGATGCGCCTATATTGCCGTTTGTGTGGCCTGGATTGGAGCGCATCCATGCGCCGACATGCACTGAGCCATCCACGCGATAAGTGGGACGCACGGTCCATCGATAGACCTTACAAGCTTCAAGCTCCACTTCAAGCTTATACTCTGGATTCGCGATTCTTTTCGCAGCGTAAACAAGCTGGTGCAGATCGTAAACCTCCACGTCGAAGGTCACATCAGCGGTGCTGATATTAGCGGCCCATTTCGCGTTCGGGTTATCTGTGTCAAGAGACAGCTCCCATGCAAGCGTCGGCATAGTCGTCCAACTCACGCCATTCCAGTTGTTCTTCTTTACGCGCTCGACCGAAGTCGATTCCTTCGGCTGCAGCGTATGTTTGACGTCGACACGCTCATACAATTGCTCCGCAATTTCCCGCCCAAGGTAATGCCGCGCGTAGTTCGCGAAATCATGCCAAGCTGCATTGTCGTTCTTGGTCCAGTTCGTCAGAGTATCTTTGTCTTGATAGTGCAGATGGCTGCTGTAAAGATCTTGGCCGTCCGAAAATCTTCTTAACGTAGCCGCTGCCGACAATGTAATTGTCACATCGTCGCCATCAACTTCGATGGGGACCTCAGAAAAGCTCACATACAAAATCGCATCGCTGTCTTCGGGAATTGGAGTTCTCAGGGCAAGAACCTTGGGCATCAGACCGGGCACCTCACGCAGCCGCCAAAACACATCTGTAGCGAGCGCGTCATTCGACAATGTCGAATGCGACACAGCATCATCTAGATCGGCAGTCAGCGCGTCACGCAAGTCCTGGACTCGACGTTTCGCAGCGCCAGTCAGGCCGCCGAATATCGCGCCAGGAACAGTTAGAATCGGAAACAGAATTGGGATCTGAATACCTCCGATCTCCGTATCGATAGTGCCAAGACCACGCCCTTTATCGATGCCGTCTAACAAGCCATCGGTCTGCTTATTATAACTGCCGGTAACCGCTCTGTTAGCAGGAACGGTACTCGGCAATACCACTATCTTCTTGATCGTCACACGATATTCATCGGCTAGGTACTCATCCGACTTTTGTGCCAAAGATTGCAGCTGCTGCGTAGCGACTGCCGCAAATACCAGCGTAGGTACACTGATCGCAGCCATAACAACGCTTACAATCCAGCTACGCAATGTTAACTTCATTTCATATCATCTCTCTTGTACCCGGCGAAGTCCGGATGCTCTCGCGGCCATACTAAAAGAAGCGACTCATCCACCTTCTGATTGCAAGCGCTGCTCCAACCAATCCAACGCTGTCTCTGCATAAATCATGCAGGCAACATTATTCACAAATGGATTTCCCTCATCGCGCTTCTCAAGCTTTGCCTGCATTCCGAAAAAGAACGGATGCGGAGACAATAAAATATCGCAATCGAGATCTGCTATCGCACCGGCGCTCTCAATAATCTGATGCGCGGCCGGGCCATCACTGAAATAATAACCCTCCGCAGAGACCGCTGACAGACTGTCGGCATATACGGTGTCGTAACATCCTCTGAGCGCACAAGATTCCCACGCCCAAGTTATGCCGCCAGGTGTATGTCCTGGCGTATAAACAGCCATTACGTCCAC
>Ga0307986_10000271_pt1 | contig 38336 bp, 31 predicted proteins | sample EllFjometageno82_FD_203170 | JGI IMG/M metagenome (GOLD analysis project Ga0307986, IMG submission 203170) | Marine microbial communities from Ellis Fjord, Antarctic Ocean - #82 | ecosystem: Environmental > Aquatic > Marine > Unclassified | place: Southern Ocean | collected 2014-10-09 | reverse complement strand
CCAGATGTTTTAGGAGTTAACGCTGTTGATACAATTAGGTTTTCATCGGGAAAGCCATCATTATTGTCATCTTGATCCTCATTATCCCCTATTCCATCTAAGTCGTTGTCTATCCACTCTAAAGGATTACAAATAAATGCATCTCTATGGTCAGGGTATCCATCATTATCTGAATCCCATTCATACTGATTGTCTATCTGATCATTGTCACAATCTTTACATAATGCTTTGTTGAGTGGGAAATCATCTTCAATGTCCAAACAATAATCGTTATCATCATTATCATCAATACAATCTGGGGATAAATCTCCATCAAAGTCTAAAGGAAGACTCCTGTAGTCAAGGGGGTCACTATCACAGCTAATTTCATCAGTATCTAAATAACCATCATCATCATCATCCGTATCGCCGTTGTTTCCAGTGCCGTCGTTATCTGAATCTGTCCATTCTGTAAGATCTAGCGGAAAGGCATCCTCTATATCTAAATACGAATCGTTGTCATCGTCTATATCAATGCAATTAGGTTCTCCGTCACCATCTGTGTCAATCGGTACACTTAATATATCAAGGGGGTCTGTGTCACAGTTTATTTCAAGGGTGTCTAACCAGCCATCATTATCATCGTCATTGTCAGTATTATTACCAGTCCCATTAGCGTCGGTATCAAACCATTCTGTAGCGTCTAGCGGGAAGGCATCTTCCGTGTCTAGATAGCCATCATTATCATCGTCATCATCTACACAGTCCGCTGTAAAGTCGCTGTCATTATCTGAAGGAAACGCACTTGCATAAAAATCACTAGTGCCACAAGAAGCTTCGTTAAAAGAGGTATAACCATCGCCATCAGCGTCTGGATCACAAACATCTCCTATACCATCGCCATCAAGATCCGCTTGATCTATATTTGATATGAGAACGCAGTTATCAGATATATCTAGAATACCGTCATTATCTGCGTCAGGATCAGCATTGTCTCCAACACCATCTCCGTCAGTATCAATACTTTCTGTTGCACTTGTCGGAAAAGCATCTTGAGAATCAGGAATGCCATCGTTGTCATCATCTAAATCACAAACATTACCCTGAGTATCACCATCATTATTGGCTTGATTAGAATTACTTGTTTCAACACAGTTATCACAAACATCTCCAACACCATCTCCATCTGAATCTAATTGGGTTGTATTGGATACCGTTGCACAATTATCCAATGAATTCGTTAGGCCGTCACCGTCAGTATCAGTATTTAGTGTGACCGTATTATTACTTTGAGAAGTACTTGCAAGGTTATCATTGGAATCGTATATCGAATTACTTACAGGTGATATTGTGATTACTTCTGATCCATTAGATGCTCCCACAACCGTTATACCTAAAGTATAAATATTTCCGTTTATAGCTATTGAACTTGGAGTAGTTGATGCTAGATTTGCGATACCTCCACTTAAGGATAAATTAAAGTCTGTGCTTTCAAGGGCTCCACTCCCTCCTAATGCGTTAAAAACTGCTTCTGAAAATGTGGTGCTAATAGTTTTATTATTTGATGCGATTGAAGAGGCACTAATTATTGGTAAAACTTTTTCAATAAGATTAACCGTATTGCTTGATTGAGAGGCAGAAGCAGCATTGTCTGAAGCATCATAAATTGCAGATGAAGATGAGGGAACAACTGTAATAATTTCATTACCATTGGGGGTCCCACTTAAAGATAAACCAAGTGTATATGTATTTCCACTAACTGATATGCTTGAAGGTGTAGCTGAAACAGAAGCAACACCTCCTGAATTAGATAAGGTAAAGTCAGAGGTCTGTAAAGCACCGCTACCTCCCGTTGTATTATAAACGGGTTCTGAAAAAGTAACAGATATATTTGCGTTTGATGATAAGACACTAGTTGATATAATTGTTGGAGGTGTCAAATCAAATAAACTTATCGTATTGCTTGATTGCTTAGTTGATGCTGGATTTCCTGACGCATCATAAACTGAATTTACAGCAGGTTTTATTGTAAGAACTTCATCTCCGTTTGCAGTTCCATTCAAGCTAATTTGAATTTTATACTCATTTGGATTACCTCCAGAATTATTTAAGGGAGTTCCATCTGTCCAAAACCATCCCCCAGAAGGCTCAGAATATGTTGAATGTGATAAATCTTGGGACAAACCTATATGTGCCTGTCGAATCCCTGTAGCACCATTATTTCCAAAATTAGTTGTTAAATGATTATACTCTGCTTGAGAATTATAAATCAGTAAATAGCCGTTAAGAGCAGTGGCACTTGCTGTTTGAGAAGTCCATGTCTTTGAGGCCGTTGTCCTGTAATAGGAATGTCCCGCGTAAGTAGTTATTAAATTATATCCTGTAGGTGTGGTTGTGGAAGTAAAGTCTCTTTCCATTACCGCCTTATAGCTCTGGGTATATCTATGGTCATTCATTCCATTATCACTATTTCTAATATGGGCTATGTGCTCTCCTAAAGCTGGGTTAGCTCTGTTATTAGCAATATTAGTTCCCCCAGAATAATTATTTGGTTCACTAGAACCCCAAGCAAATGAAAAATCAAAATTACCCAGTTTAGTTATGGTAATTGGGGTTGTAGTTGATAGTGTAGCTGTACCGCCTGAAAGAGATAAAATAAGATCTGAAACTTCCAATTCACCTGAACCAGAAGTGGTGTCGAAGACACTTTCTTCAAAAGTAATGTTGACATATACATTATCTGATGTTATAGTTGCGGTAGATGATATTGCAGGGCCTAATTTTACTCGGTTTATATTACTATTATATTGAAGTGCATAATTATAATTTTGAGTTACCTCTGAAGAGGTTAATACTTTATTATACATTCTGGCTATTGGAATATAGCCACTCATTGCCTGATTTGAGGCTAGTCCACCTCCAACTGCGTCTTGTTCTTGAGCAAACATAATTGTTCCTCCTTGAATAATATTAACCCCGGCTTGATATGAATTTAAAGTATAGGCAAGGTTTCCGTCAAGATATATTTTTTCTTGACCAGAGCTCCTATCTGAGGTTCTAACCACGTGATGAAAGCTTCCATCACTGATATTTATATTTGAATTTGTAGATGATCCACCTGGTGATTGAGTAATGCTTATATTATTTGGTGTCTGAATACGGGAATGGTTATCGTTAGAATTTGTAACAGCATAACTTTTTATTCCTGCAGCGCCAGATGAAGCTTTAATCCAAAATTCATCTGAGTATGCGGATGTTGGGTGAGCAAATGAAACCTTTTTAACGTAGCTGGTTATTTGTCCTGTTGTAAAAACAATTCCGTTATTAGGTTCATAGGTTGGAGAGCCAACAATGGTAAAGTGATTATTATTTCCGCTTAAATCATTCCATGAAGTCCCTATTGTAGTTCCTGTTGAGGTCAGTGAAAAAGAACTACAATCTTTAGAATTTAAATCGAATACAAGCCCACTAGTAAGATAGGCCGGAGGCAAGGCGCTATTATTTGATGCATCGTAAATAGCAGATGATGATGATGGTAACACAGAAATTATTTCAAATCCGTTAGGAGCTCCAACAAGAGGTAAACCTAGAGTATAAATATTTCCACTTGCAGAAATACTGGTTGGAGTTGCGCTAGAGAGTGTTGCTAATCCGCCACAAAGAGATAAAGCAAAATCTGATGCCTCAAGAGCACCACTTCCTCCTGTTGAATTATATACTGCTTCGGAAAAAGTAACTATTATGCTTGTGTTATCAGCAGACATTGAGGTAGCGCTAATATATGGTGTTTGAGAAAAAACCACATTTGATAGTATAAAAGCAGTAAAAATAAGTTTATTCAAAAATTAAATTTAAACTAAAATAAACTATTTTATTACTATCCCAAATATTGATAATTAATAAGAGTAACACTAAAATACTTTTAAGAAAAAGCCTAAGAAATTAATTTATAGTTACTCCGAAGTTTCCATGGAAAAAGTCTCCATAAACTTAGTGGTATAATCGCCCTTAACATAAGCCGGATCACTCATAAGTTTTAGGTGAAAAGGAATGGTTGTTTTAACACCCTCTACAATAAACTCTTCAAGTGCTCTTTTCATTTTACTAATAGCCTCCTCACGAGTTTGTGCAGTAGTAATAAGTTTAGCAATCATAGAATCATAATAAGGCGGAATCACATAACCGCTGTATACGTGAGTGTCAATCCTTACACCATGCCCTCCTGGAAGATGAAGGTTTGTTATCACTCCTGGGCTAGGTCTAAAATCATTTAACGGATCTTCGGCATTAATACGACATTCAATAGAGTGCAGCCTGGGGAAGTAATGTTTTCCTGTAATTTTCTCTCCTGCTGCAACTTTAATTTGCTCACGTATTAAATCAAATTCAATAACTTGTTCCGTAATAGGGTGTTCTACTTGAATACGAGTATTCATTTCCATGAAGTAGAAATTTCGATGCTTATCTACCAAAAATTCTATAGTTCCCGCACCTTCATATTTTATGTGTTCTGAAGCTTTTACTGCGGCTTCACCCATTTTCTTTCTCAGGGTATTTGTCATAAAAGGAGAAGGGGTTTCCTCAGTTAGTTTTTGATGACGTCTCTGAATGGAACAATCACGCTCTGAAAGATGACACGCTTTCCCTGAAGAATCGCCTATAATTTGAATTTCAATATGACGGGGTTCTTCAATAAGTTTTTCCATATACATGGCATCATTTCCAAAGGCAGCTTTAGCTTCTTGACGAGCACTTTCCCAAGCTTTTTCAAGCTCATCAGCTTTCCAAACTGCTCGCATTCCTTTTCCGCCTCCTCCAGCAGTTGCTTTTAACATAATAGGGTAGCCAAATTCTTTTGCAATAGAAGCAGCTTCCTTTAATGAAGCCAAAAGACCTTCTGATCCTGGAATGGTTGGAACACCAGCAGCTTTCATAGTAGCTTTAGCCGAAGCTTTATCACCCATTTGATCAATCATAGATGAAGAAGCTCCAATGAATTTAATTTTATGTTCTTCACAAATTTTAGAAAACTTAGCGTTTTCAGATAAAAAACCATACCCCGGGTGAATTGCATCAGCATTGGTTATTTCTGCAGCAGCAATGATATTAGCAATTTTTAAATAAGACTCGCTACTTGCTGCTGGTCCTATACAGACTGCTTCGTCAGCAAAACGAACATGTAAACTATCAGCATCTGCTTTAGAATACACTGCTACTGTTTTAACACCCATTTCCTTACATGTGCGAATAATACGCATTGCTATCTCACCGCGATTGGCAATTAATATTTTATTAAACATACCTGATTTCTTTAAGAAGGATTGATCACAAATAAGGGTTGGTCAAATTCTATTGGAGAAGCATCATCGACTAAAATCTTAACAATAGTTCCGCCTAGCTCAGACTCAATTTCATTGAAAAGTTTCATGGCTTCAATAATACACAACACATCTCCTTCCTTAATTACTTGTCCTATTTCAACAAAAGAAGGTTTGTCTGAAGAAGCTTTCCGATAAAAAGTTCCAATAATTGGTGATTTAATAGTAATTAAATTGTCTTCTTCTGATTGTACAGGAGCTGCAACAGCTTCTGGAGCTATGTCTGAAGGGGGGGCTGGAACTTGAGCTACAACTGGCATTGGTTGCACTTGTTGTACCATTCCTGAATTTTCAATAAAAGATTGATCTGGTCCAGTTTTTATGGTGATTTTAATATCCTCCATTTCCAATTTAACTTCCTGTACGCCAGATTTAGCAACGAATTTAATTAAGTATTGAATGTCTTTAATATCCATAGTTAGTTATCAATTGATTATTAATAAGCCCAGGTTAGGTGCGCAGCACCCCACGTAAATCCACCACCAAATGCAGCGAAAATAAGCTTGTCTCCTTCTTTGAGTTTTGATTCGTAATCGTGTAACAATAGGGGCAGAGTAGCCGCTGTCGTGTTTCCATACCGCTCTATATTCATCAAGATCTTTTCTTGGTTTAGGTCCAATCTTTTTGCGGTAGCATCTACTATCCTTTTATTTGCTTGGTGCGGAACGAGGTAATCTATTGTATTACCGTCAAGTGCATTGCGTTTCATTATTTCTTCAGCAGCATTTGCCATTTCTGAAACGGCATATTTAAACACTGCTTTTCCATCTTGATAAATATTATGATCTCCTTGAGCAAAACTATCCTTTGTAGTAGGGTGTAATGAACCTCCTGCTTTTATTCGTAAAGACATGCGCTCAGTTCCATTACTTCTGAAATATTCGTCTTCCCAACCGTAATCATTTGTGCTAGGTTCAAATAAAACAGCACCGCCTCCATCTCCAAAAATAATACATGTGTCACGGTCAGTATAATCTACTATTGACGACATTTTATCGGCCCCAATAAGTAATATTTTTTTATAGCGGCCAGAACTAATATGTGAAGCTGCAGTACTCATACCATATAAAAAACCAGAACAGGCAGCGTTTAAATCATATGCAAATGCGTTTACAGCTCCAATGGTTGAAGCGACATAAGCAGCAGTAGCGGCAACATGTATATCGGGAGTAATGGTGGCAACAATTACTAAATCAATAGTAGAAGCGTCGAGAGATTTTTTAGAAATTAAATCATTAGCCGCTTGAATTGCTAGATAAGAAGTGGCTTTACCTGGTTCCTTGAGAATTCGTCGTTCTTTAATCCCTGTTCTGGAAGTAATCCAAGCATCGTTAGTATCAACCATTTTTTCTAAATCTTTATTAGATAAAATTGTATCGGGAACGTATCCTCCAACTGCTGTAATTGCTGCTTTTAACAGCTTTTTATCTTTTAGATTCATTATAAAATTTCAGCAGAAATATATATTAATACTAAGTGAAGATAATAGTTTTTTAATCCAAACAAAACATTTCTAATAAAAAAAGCCCCCCCAATGGGAGAGCTAAATAGAATGTTTTTTGGCTTATGCTTCTGCAGTTTCAACAGCATCAACAAGTACTTTCCCACGATAGTAAAGTTTTCCTTCATGCCAGTGAGCACGGTGATATAAATGCGCTTCGCCCGTAGTGTTACAAGTTGCAATCTGTTGATCAGCCGCTTTATAGTGCGTACGCCTTTTGTCTCTTCTTGTTTTGGAAATTTTCCGTTTAGGATGTGCCATAATTTTTGTTTTACGCGACCTGTTTTAAAGGAGGTCTTTTAATTTATTCCAACGAGGGTCTTTTTCCCCATTTAAACTTTCTTCTCTAGGTTCTAGTGCTCTGAGTTTATCTACGATTTCGCTTTGCAGGGTTCCATCTTCGATTCCAGGATGAACTCGCTTTGGTGGAACAGCCAATATGATCATTTCATAAAGGTATTGAGCCACGTTAATTTGGTAGGTTCCTTCACTTAAGGTGATAATTTCATCTGAAATGGTTTCTGAAACTTGACCAAACTTTACAAGCAAGGTATACTGAGCATCAACATGAAAATCGAACAATTCAGTAGAGATGTCACATGGAAGAATAATTATTCCTTTAACATTAAAACTTAACTCTAAAAAAGTAGGTTTTTTATCTAAAACCAACTTAGCCTCAATGTCAGCTTGATCAAAATCGATGTACTCAAAATGCTTAAAGAACGTAGTGTCAATTGTAAAAGAAAAGTCGTGTTTTCCGTCTTTCAGACCCACAAATGGGATAGTAAACTCTTTTAACACTTCCATTACTCAACAATTGAGCGGCAAATTTATAAAAAAATAACGTAACACATTAAAATTGTAGGGTTTATAATTTGTAATTTGTAATTTATGGTTTAACCTTAAATCCTGTTGCAGCCCCTTTGGTTGTTTAGCTCTAGGTTAGAAAAAATTAAATCTTGATTTAAAAAATTACTTGTGACATACTTTTTACAAAAAATAACTAATGCTTTTCCGTGGATTGTAGCTTTATTTTCGATTTCTTCTTTGATCTATCCACCCTTATTTACTTGGTTTCAAGGACCCTTTATTACCCTAGGATTAGGGGGGATTATGTTAGGTATGGGACTCACCCTTCAAACATCTGATTTCAAACAAATTATTTCTCACCCTAAATGGGTACTGCTTGGTATTGCTTTACAGTTCATTGTGATGCCTTCACTTGGCTGGGGGCTAGGAAAATTATTTGAATTACCTACTTTTTTTGCCGTAGGACTCATTTTAGTTTCTTGTTGCCCTGGAGGGACTGCCTCAAATGTAATTGCCTTCTTAGCAAAAGCAGATGTGGCACTTTCTGTTTCTATGACAGCTTTTTCTACCCTTGCTGCAATTGTATTTACACCCTTTTTGACCAGTCAGCTATCGGGAAATTACGTGAATGTTTCTGCTGAGGGTTTATTTTACAGCACGCTAAAGGTGGTGCTGATTCCTATTGTTTTGGGCGTAGTTTTTAATAAATATTTTTCGAAAAAAACTGCTAGAATTTTGCCCTTTGCACCTCCTGTTGCCGTAATGCTTATTGCCTTGATTGTTGCTAGTATTATTGGTCAGGGAAAAGATATTATTTTAGATTCTGGCTTAAATTTAATTTTAGCTCTAATCTGTCTTCATTTTTTAGGCTTTTTAGTTGGTCTACTTCTTAGTTTTGGATGGTTTAAAAACTGGAGTATTGCAAAAACTATTTCTATAGAAGTAGGTATGCAAAATTCTGGACTGGGGGTTGTTTTAGCGAGAGAAAATTTTTCATCCCCAATGGTTGCAATTCCTGCTGCTATTTCAAGCTTAATTCATTCGCTGCTTGGAAGCATATTTGTGAGTGTGTTTAAAAACAAGAACTAGTCCTTAGCAAAAGTGTATTGACGTTGAATAAAAATTTTTCTTGCCTGGTAAGTTGCGGCAGTAAAAGAAGTGGAATTTGCAACACCTTTTCCAGCAATATCAAATGCCGTTCCATGATCTGGAGAAGTTCTTATATGACTTAAGCCTGCAGTAAAATTGACACCTTCTCCAAAAGATAAGGTTTTAAATGGGATAAGCCCTTGGTCATGATATGTTGCTAATACAGCATCAAAATTTTTGTATGATTGGTTTCCGAAAAATCCATCTGCAGGGAAGGGACCATAAACTAAACTTCCTTTTTCTTGTAGTTTTTTGAGTAAAGGACGCAAAAGTGTGTCATCTTCTTTTCCAATAACCCCATTATCTCCACTGTGTGGGTTAATTCCTAATATCGCAATTTTAGGGCGTTGAATCCCAAAATCTTGTTGTAAACTTTTTTCAAGAAGGATGATTTTACTTGTAATTTTGTCTTCTGTTAAATAGTCAACTACTTCCCTCAAGGGAATGTGATCACTCATTAAGGCTACTTTTAGAGAATCAGTCACCATAAACATGAGACTATTACCTTCCAGCTTTTGGTTAAGATAATCAGTATGTCCAGGAAATGCGAAGGTTTCAGTCTGAATGTTTTTTTTGTGAATAGGGGCAGTAACCAAGACATCTATCTGTTCCTGTTTTAAAGCGTTAGTAGCTGCCTCTAGGGAAGATATAGCATGTGCTCCTGCGTCAAGTTGTTCTGCACCATAAATAATAGGAAATGGTTTTTTCCAAGTATCTACTACATTTAATTGAGCTTTATTTGGGTTTTTTATGTTTTTTAATGAAAAAATATTGGTGGAAAGACCTAGCTTCTTTTTTTCCTCAATAAAGTTTCTTGAATTCGCAAAAGCAATGGGAGTAAAAAAATCGAAAATTCGCTTGTCCTCAAAAGTTTTTAAAATAATTTCAAAACCAATTCCATTAGGATCACCAACAGAAATTCCAACTCTTATTTTTGAGATTTCACTCATTACAGAGGTTTTATACTTATTTTTGAAACAAATGTAACTAAATTAAAACGCATGTTTACAGGAATTATAGAAGCTTTTGGAACGGTAAAAAGTTTAGAAAAAGAATCGACTAACCTCCACATTACTTTGGAAAGTGACCTAGCCAAAACATTGAAAATTGATCAAAGTGTTGCCCATAACGGCATCTGCTTAACTGTGGTAGCATGTGATCAGGAGATCTATACAGTAACTGCTATAGAAGAAACGCTTCTTAAAAGTAATATAGGAACTCTTCAAATTAATGATCTAATTAATTTAGAGCGTGCAATGAAATTGGGCGATCGTTTAGATGGTCATATGGTTCAAGGCCATGTTGACCAAATCGCAACATGTATAAAGGCTGAAAACAAAGAAGGAAGTTGGCTATATACATTTACATATGATTCAAGAAAAGGAAACATAACTATCGAAAAAGGATCCATAACTGTAAACGGAGTAAGCCTTACTGTTGTCGATTCTCAAAAAGATCGTTTTTCTGTTGCAATCATTCCATATACCTATGAACACACTAATTTTCATACGTTTACACCGGATAAAATCGTTAATTTAGAATTTGATTTTATTGGTAAGTATATTACAAAACTATATTCAAACGGTTAATTTTTATATATTTATAAAAATTAACTAGAATGAATTTACTTGAACTTTCAGCTTTACTACTTTGTTTAGCATCCATTTTTTCAATTATCAACTTGCGAATATTAAAGCTTCCTCAAACAATTGGTTTGATGATATTGGCTATAATGCTGTCATTAGTTATAATGATTACAGGACTGGTTTCTCCTGATTTCCTTAGTTATGTTACTACTTTAACCAAGCAGTTTGACTTTAGTGTTTTACTGATTGATGTAATGCTACCTTTCCTGCTTTTTGCTGGAGCAATTAGTGTAGATGTTCATGAGCTATTAAAGGACAAGGTTACTGTTTTGTTCCTTGCTACTTTTGGAGTTATTTTCTCAACTTTTGCAGTTGGTTCCGGTCTTTTTTGGATCGTTGAACTACCTTTATTTGGTCTTAGTTCTCTTGGGCTAAGTTATGTGGATTGTTTATTATTTGGAGCATTAATTGCACCTACTGATCCCATTGCTGTTTTAGCAATGGTTAAAAAAATGAACCTTTCTAAGGTTACCGAAACTCGAATTGCAGGAGAGTCGCTTTTTAATGATGGAATTGGTGTAGTTGTTTTTCTTACTCTTTTAAGTATTAAAATTGAAGGGATTGATAATATTACCATTCAAAGTGTTGGTGCATTGTTCGCTCAAGAAGTTGTCGGTGGGGTCTTTCTAGGGGCTTTATTGGGCTTTTTAGGCTTGAAATTGGTAGAATATATTGAAAATGATCATGTCGAGTTAGAGGTTTTGATCACCCTTTCAATGGTTCTTTTAGTACCGGTTATTTCACACGTATTTCATTTTTCTGCTGTTCTTGCCGTTGTTGTTATGGGACTCTTTTTAAATCAAAATATTGATTCAGATAAGGATAAAGAGGGGGTTCAAAGAGCCATGGGAGATTATGTCTACAAATTCTGGCACCTGTTAGATGAAACTTTAAATGCCATATTGTTTATTTTAATTGGATTGGAAATTATACCAATTCTTCAAAACTTCGAAATGTCTTACATAATTATCATTTTGCTTGTGATTGTTTTGGTAGTTGTTTCAAGAGGTATTGGAGTGTTTATTCCAATACAACTGCTATCTATCAAAAAAGTATTTGAGAAAAATACTGCACTGATTATAACATGGGGTGGCTTAAGAGGAGGACTAAGTATCGCCTTGGCACTAAACCTTCCAGACTCTATTGGTGAAGGAAAAGATCTTATTTTAATTTTAACTTATGGAGTAGTGCTCTTTACTATTTTAGTGCAAGGACTTACCTTGAAAAAAATTGTTAAATAATTTAGAAATAAAACACTTCAATTATTATATTTGAAGTGAGAAGTTCGGGCTGTGACATCAGCTAAGTTTAATTTAATTTAGAAAGGAGGCGTCTTATGTTTTATGAAAATCATTTGGGGAATAATAAACATCTGGTACCTACTCTAGGACCATTTTAATATTCCTTATCTATCTATAAAGCGGGCCGATGGGTCCGCTTTTTTAATTTATTTCAATGAAAAATATTCCACAGGCTGATTTAAATGAATTTCTTTCTGGAGACCCAAAACGAAAATCAGACTTTGTTCAATTCATTGGTGCTTCATTTCAAGAAATAGGTTTCTTAGCTTTAAAAGGGCATTTTTTAGAGAAAGATTTACAAGCAGATTTATATCGTGAAATCAATGCTTTTTTTGCATTATCTAGGGAAACAAAAGAAGCTTACGAAATTGAAGGAGGCGGAGGTCAGAGAGGTTATACCGGTTTTGGAAAAGAACATGCAGCGGGAAGAACAACTGGAGACCTAAAAGAGTTTTGGCATTTTGGCCAAGATCTAAAGGTCCATGAAAATCTAAAAGAAATATATCCTGAAAACATTGAAGTGTCAGAGCTAGAGCGTTTTAATATGACTGGAGATAAAGTTTATAAAAAACTAGAGAAAACAGCAGAAGTATTGCTGCAAGCCATTGCCCTTTACTTGGGCTTAAAAGAGGATTATTTTGACCGTTATATTCGTGAGGGAAATTCAATTTTAAGAGCTATTCACTACCCCCCGATCACCCATTTACCTCAAGAGGCAGAACGTGCCGCAGCGCATGGGGATATTAATTTAATAACCTTACTTATGGGTTCACAAGGAGGTGGATTACAAGTATTAAATCGTCAGAAAGAATGGGTTGATGCTGTCGCAGCTCCCGGTGAATTAATGATTAACATTGGGGACATGCTTTCTAGATTGACTAACAATCATTTACCTTCCACCATTCACCGTGTAGTAAATCCTCCTGAAGATGAGTGGGGTAAAGCCAGGTATTCCTTGCCATTTTTTATGCATCCTATTCCAAAAATGCCCCTAAACTGCCTCCCACAGATGATTGATGAAAAAAATCCACGATTATATGATAACATTGAGGCTGGAGAATTTTTACGCCAGCGTTTAGTTGCTTTAGGCTTATTATAAGCCTTTCTTTTTTGAAATAATCTACCACAATGATGCTAAAAAAGGAATCCCTTTAGATTCAAATTTATAAATATCATTTTTGAATATTCTACACTCAATAACTAAAGCGATTACTTATAAATTTGAAAAAAAATTAAGATCCTCTGCAGAAGTCAAGTCTAAAATATGCTCTGAAACTTTAAAGCAGCGTATCTTATTATTGGGATCTGCGATCATCATTCTAACAGCTTCTGGCAGCTCTTTTTCATTTCGCTCAGGGTGCAATGAACAATTTTTTAAATACGGGAACAATAAGGCTCCCTTAAAACTAAAAATATTCATACTCACTCCGATATGATCTGAAGTATGTTCATGATTTTTTAAAGTTTCAGGATCTGGTTTTTCGATAATATTTTGCAAATATCCTTCCTCGCTCATATCCATGATTGCAAAAGAAGAAATACGTGTTGTACTAAAATTTAAACTAGAACGGTTATAACTTATTAAAGCATGGGGAGTATCTCTAGGAGCTAATAATAATGCAAAAGCATGAACGGAATACAAATTATCCGCATTGCAAATGGTAATAAATTCGTTTTTAAGCTCTGGATATTGTTCCATTGCCTGCTGAACGGCATCGGCTGTCCCTAAGGGCTTATTTCTTCCTTGAGGAAGATACTGAAGAGCATAATGTACAAGTGCTCCTGCAAAAAGATTATTTTTCGCTGCTGAACCAACATATTCTTTAAAGGCCTCATTTTTAGGACTTGTAATAAGATAGACCTCTTTAAAACCAGCATTCACTGCATTTTGGATGAGGTGAAATAATAAAGGTTTTTGTTTAGAGCCTAAAGGAATTAAGCTTTTATGGGCACTACTGGCTATTTTTTTAGTCTCGGGGGTTAGTTCGGATGTTTCTATAGAACGTTTCATTCTTGAAGAAGCACCACCAGCCATAATAATTAATTTTGCCATGTTCATTTTATGATTTAGTTAAGTTCACTTCATAAGCTGCTTTTGCACCTTTAGCAAGAAAAGCATTTATAACCGGCTGGAGAGTATCTTCAGAAACCATGGCTACCATGCAGCCTCCTCCTCCAGAACCAATTATCTTTGCACCGAAAGCACCTGCAGAAAGAGCAGCATCCATTTGAGTCTTCATAATGATGGGTGTGTTTTGAATTCGCTCCTCTAAAATTTTTTGATGCTCGTTCATAAGAGTACCTATGGCCTTTAAGTTAGGCTTGTCTGTTTGTAGTGCCTTTTTTGCCTCTTGAGTTAAGAGGTGATTATGAATTGCTGCATACCAATGATCCTTATATTTTTCAGGAACAAATTGAAGATAGTCATTGTAGGAGCTAACAGTTGCTGTGTGAATATCAAAATTTGGCTCTTTTTTAAGAACAACTTCTAGGGCATTTTGACTAAAATTTCTTGCATTTTGTAACACGGTAAGGGTTTCTTTATAAATTCCAGATTCGGCCACAACTAATTTTCCAAGAGTATTAGGTAATTCTGAAGTACGACCAGTTTTGGTATTGATGTACAAAAGCCCCCCTTGAGCGATTGTATATTGATCCATGAGACCTCCGGGTTGCTTAAAATAAAGCACCTCTGATGCATAAGCCAATTCTCCAAGGGTCTTATTGCTCAATGGTGAGGATACCTTTTGAGCTTGTAATAAAAACCTAAGCCAGGCAACAACAAGGGCTGAAGAACTTGAAATACCTGCATTTAAGGGAATATTTCCAGAGATTTCAATATCATATCCTTGTGTAAAATGTGACCCTTCCTTTTGAAGTACTGCCATTGAAGAACGATAGTAATCTGATTCCGTTATTAGATTAATTTTTTCATTTAAATCAATTATTATAGTAACATCTAAATCAAGTAATTGTAAAAAATAAGTAGCAGTTGAATTTGGGGTTGCTTTTATCTTAATTTTACGATCAATAGTGCCTGCAATTACAGGTAAATTTAGGTAGTCTTGGTGATCTCCAAAAAAGCAAATTCGTGCTGAGGCTTCTGATGTAATCAATAGATGATTTTTATAAATAATTGTTATAAAATAATATCAAGGGGTTGAGTATTTTTCCACTGCTTTCTTGTGAAATCTGGAAATTTTTGTGGCATCCCACCCTGAGCAACAGAAGCTTCACTTAAGGGAGATACTGCGCTCCATAAACAACCCTCGTATATATTTTGATCAAGCGGACTTCCGCTGCGCAAACATTCTACAATGCGGTACAGCATCATAAAGTCCATCCCACCATGGCCTCCCATCTTAGTTGCTAAAGCCCCTAATCGTTTGTACATTGGGTGTTCATGTTTTTGATAAAGTCCGTCTAATTGTTCTCCTTGCGCCCAACGGTGATGACTGTCCGTAGCGCCTTCAATTCCCCCCTCAAGTGCTACGCGAGTTGGAAAACCAGCTAAGGTTCCCTTAGTCCCTTGAACTAAATTATGTCGTGAATAAGGCCGCGGGCTTGTTTCGTCCCATTGAATCATAACCGTTTTTCCTAAGGTGGTTTTAACAATGGAGGTATTCATATCACCCCCTTTATAGTCTTGTGCATTCCACTTGTGGTCTGCTGTATAATTCTTTTCTGCATAGGCTTTTCTTCCTCGTGCTGGTGAGGAAAATGAAACCAGCGTATTAAACTGGTCCTCTCCCCTTCCTAAGTTCATATATTGAGCTACAGGTCCTAGGCCGTGAGTAGGATATAGGTTTCCATTACGCTCTGCATAATGATGCGTTCGCCATGATCCTGTCCCACGCTCTTGCTCTTCCATTTGAAAACGTAACTCATGAATATAGGCTGCTTCTGCGTGAAGTATTTCTCCAATAAGACCCTTTCTGCATAGATTTAAATAAAGTAATTCCTCTCGCCCATAATTAACGTTTTCCATCATCATGCAGTGTTTTTGCGTTTGCTCTGAAGTGTCAACAATCTCCCACATTTCTTGAAGAGTAACCGCAATGGGTACTTCGACAAAGGCATGGGCTCCTTGATTCATAGTTTCTATGGCCATAGTAGCATGATTTTTCCAATTAGTGGATATAAAAACAGCGTCAGGCTTAACCTCTGAAAGCATTTTTTTCCATATGTTTTCATCTCCAAAATAGCGCGCAATGGCAGCATGTCTTTCGTTTCCTATTACTTCACAAGAAGCAACGGAACGGTCTACTAAATCTTCGTACACGTCAGCTATGGCGACAATTTCTGTCCCTTCAATACTTGCCAACTGTGTTGCATGACCACTACCCCTGGCACCAACCCCAATTAAAGCAATACGTACAGTGTCAAGCTTTGAAGCTGAAAAATCACCCATATACTTACCGCCAGAAAGATTATTTTCTTTTTCAGAACATCCTACAGCACCTGCTAAATATAAAGAGGCTGTTGAAAGTGAGGTCTTTTTTAAAAAATTCCTCCTGCCTATATTTTTCATAGAATGGATTTTTTATAGATTTAATTAGATTCTTAAAAGTAAAAAAAACTGATACAACGGCTGGAGACTTTTAAAAAAATCAGGTACATGTTTCAAAAAATTATATCTTTAAATAAAAAATTATGGGTGTTGGTGGAGTTGTTTTAGGAAGTTTGGCAGTATGCTTATTATTTGGTCTTATAATTGAAATAAAAGAACGAAGCTAGACCTATGGGATATTTTATTCGAAACTTTTTAGTGTATGGTGCAATTGCCCTTGTTATTTGGATGCTCTATGCTGCTGTAAGAGGAATGAAAAATAAAGATAATCAGTGAAAAAACCTTCAAAAAAAACCTGCTACATTTTATTAACATTTGGCCTACTTAAAAAAGCATCCCTACTACTTTGGTTTTTTTATATTTAATTGTTCTAAGAACTACTTGAAAAAAATCACCTACTAATGAATGAGGAGGTATTGTTTAATTTTATTAAACAATACTAATCTTTAACCCGTATTCCAGATACATCAAACATTCCCATCATCGATCCAGAAATCTCGTTTTGTTCAATGCTAAGTTCAAAATAAATATCATATCCCGCAGTGTAAGCTTCAATAGTAAAAACGTCTTCTTCAAGAGTTGTTGCATCTACTTCAATTTCTTCTCCTACTGAAGAATTTTCTCTGTTAATAGTCATCACAGAAGTATATACTTCGCCTTCTTTGGTGAGGGTTAATTTTACTGGAATATCTCCATAATTATCAACCTCAAAAACCGTAAAATCATAAATTCCAACGTAAGGATCTTTTGCTATTTTTTTTTGAACACCACAAGAGGCTATTAAAAATAATGCGGAAAGTATAATTACTTTTTTCATTTTGATGATTTTTAAAGTACTATCTAAAATGCCTTTATTCTGAGCTTGTTTCAGCTACTATTCGATCCCAAACCTTAACCTCGCCGCTTTTTTGATTAGTCCACCTCATGCGATTGTCATTATTCGAGTAGGTAACTAAGTTTGTGATAAATTTTGCTCCTTGTGTGAAATCGTATAAATCTGTTTCAGGGTCTATAGCCCATGTGAAAATTGTCAGAGAGGGGCTTAAACAACCTCGGCTTCCAACATCTACATTAACAAAATTTTCTGTTGCAAGTTTTGCATTAACTGATAATGTATAGCTTAAACAAGAGTATTCGGGGATTAAATCTACCAAAGACGTTTTTAGTTCGTCCCAAATAATAGTAGCATTGGCTTCATCAGTGAAAGAATATATTGTCCATTCACCAACAATTCTATTGTCAATAGGTGTGGCCTCCTCTTTTCCACAACTTAAAAAGAAGGTTAAAGCTATTGCTAAAATTGATGCTTTTAAAAGTTGCGCTTTTTTCATTTAAATTTTTTTATAAAAATACTCAAAATTTTTCGTAGGACGAAATGCTTAAATAATTTAAATTTAATTCAGATGTAACATTTTTGAATTACTTTCGTCCTACCAGTGTAATTAAACTAATTAACTAAAAATTTAAATTCTTTATAATGAAAAAAATCCTCCTCTTATTGATATGCTTTTTAATTAGCTTTAACTCGATTGCTCAAAAAAGAATTGAGGCTAAAGAATTAACTAAAAAAGAGTTAAGGGCTCTTAAAAAGCAAAAAGCTTTTGAAAAACAAAAAGCACGCTATGAAAAACGTGGGTTAAATGCTTGGGGAATTAATGAAAATGCTCCAAATGTTGTAATGGCTATTCGTGAACATTTAGGGTCTGCAAGAATTGACACTCAACGGGGTACAGTTATAATTAGACAGTCTGAGTCGTTTACTAATTCTCAGGCTTATCCACTTTGGATTATTGATGGACAACAATATAATTTTCCTCCACCTTCGTTGGCACTCCAAAATATACGTGAAGTAACTATTTTTGAGTCTTTAGCAGAAACAAATAAATGGGGTCAGCAAGGGCGTGCAGGAGTTGTTCAAATAAAAACAATAAATTCTTTGAATTGATACCGAGAGATAAAATTACGAGACTTATAGCCTTTTTAATAGGAGGCTTTTTTTTTATAATTCCTATACACACATTTGCCCAACAGTCAAATAATACTCCTTATTTAATTGTTTTAGGCACAGTTCAAGACGGAGGTTCGCCGCACTTAGCCTGTAACAAAAATTGCTGTAAAGCACTTACCGTTTTCCAAAAAGAAGCCCGAAAAGTCACTTCACTTGGGGTGATTGAACCAAAAAATAATTTTAATATCCTTTTTGAGGCTACTCCCAACATAATTCAACAATGGAAGACCCTCCCTAGCGCTCCAAAAGCAATTTTCTTAACCCATGCTCACATGGGACATTATACTGGACTTTTACAACTGGGAAGAGAGGCTTTAGGGGCTAAAAATATTTCTGTATATGTAATGCCAAAGATGGCGGATTTTTTAAAAGAAAACGGACCTTGGAGCCAATTAATAAGCCTTGGGAATATTAAACTATTTCAAGTGGTGGCAAATGAATCAGTGAATTTAAAAAGTGAAATAATTATAACTCCACTTCTTGTTCCGCACCGTGATGAATTTTCTGAAACTGTAGGATATCGAATTCAAGGACCTAATAAAACAGTTCTTTTCATTCCAGATATAGATAAATGGTCTAAATGGAGTGAAGATTTAAAAGCTATATTAGAAACGGTTGACTATGCTTTTTTAGATGCTACTTTTTTTGATCAAGAAGAAATAAACTATCGCCCTTTGGAAGAAATTCCTCACCCCTTAGTAAAAGAAACCGTAGCTTATTTAAATCCTGTATCCAAAGAACTGAAAAATAAAGTTTACTTTATTCACATGAATCATACAAATCCTTTACTTGACCCAAAAAGTAAAGCCACCCAATGGGTACTTTCACAAGGATTTCATGTTGCCAGAAAAGGGCAACAATTTAGATTATAATTAGTCCTCTTTTTTACTTGTTGCTGCCATTAGTCAAAGCTTATTTTTCAATTCTTCTGGAATAATTTTTTAACTTACAGTGGTGAAACGATTTATACCTTCATGAAAAAAGAGATAAAATATACTATTCCTTATGGTTCGCTGGGCTTTTGCTTAGGCCTTATTTTTCTTTTCTGTCGTTGTTCCTTGGAGATTCCAGAAATAATAAATCAAGAAATGGCAGGACTTCCAGAAGAAGTAGATTTTAATTATCACATAAAACCCATACTTTCAGATCGTTGTTTTAAGTGTCACGGGCCTGATGAAAAAACAAGAAAAGCAGGTCTTAGATTAGATGTTGAAACACTCGCCTTTGCTAAATTAGCAAGTGGTAATAATGCCTTTTCAAAAGGAAGTGTTTATGGAAGTGAAGCTGCCCACAGAATTATAAGTACCGATCTTGACCTACAAATGCCTCCTCCAGATTCTAATCTACAGCTTTCAGATAGAGAAAAAGCAATGTTTCTTAAGTGGATTAAACAAGGCGCAAAATGGAAAGAACACTGGTCATTTACTCCCGCTAAAAAAAATAAAGCATCTCCGCTTTCAGTAAAAAACAATAAACAAATTATTGATCAATTTATTTCAGATAAATTAATCGAAAATGATTTAAGTTTTGAAGAAGAGGCTACCAAAGAAACCTTAATTCGAAGGTTACGTTTCGATTTAACAGGAATCCCCCCATCCATTCTTGAAATAGATGCTTTCTTAAAAGATACCATTTCAGGGAGTTACGAGCGCTTAGTAGAGCGTTTAACGGATTCTGAAGCTTTTGCTGAACGCCTTTCGTTAGACTGGCTTGATCTTTCTCGTTATGCAGATTCTCATGGATTACATGCCGATGGCTCTAGAACCATGTGGCCTTGGCGAGATTGGGTGATTGATGCCTTTAAGAAAAACATGCCCTATGATCAATTTGTTACCTGGCAATTAGCTGGAGATTTACTGCCAAATGCAACCAAAGAACAAAAACTAGCAACCGCTTTCAATCGAAATTCTCCTATGACTGCGGAGGGAGGAATTATTGATGAGGAGTGGCGTTTAAACTATGTTTTTGACCGAACAGAGACTTTTAGTACTGCATTTTTAGGACTGACCGTTGCCTGTGCAAAATGTCATGACCATAAGTTTGATCCAATTTCTCAAAAAGACTACTACCAACTCAGTGCTTTTTTTAATAATGTAAGAGAATTGGGAATGACAGGTGATGATGGGGATTTTGGCCCCCTCTTATACTTACCAACAGAAAATCAAGAAGTACAGCTTGAAAAATTAAAAACCCTTATTAACCAAACACAAACAAAACTAGATCTCTCCAAAAAAGAATTAGCAGAAGTCTATCAATACATAGAAAAACTCCCTTTAGAAAAAGAACTTGAAAAAAACTTGATTGGTGACTATCCGTTTGATGAAATCACACCAATAAGATCTCGTAAAAACTCAATTTTTGTTATTTCTAATAATACCGTTGTAACCCCAGAATACTTTATAACTGATAATAATAAAAATGTAAAATCAAATCAAGCCCCACTTCAAGTTAAGGGTGTAAAAGGAAAAGCAATACGTTTTAAAAGTGATTACGACAAAATTTCTATTGATAAAGAAATTCCAAGCTTTGAATGGACAGATCAATTTTCAGCAGCAATATGGATAAATACGGAGCAAGAAAAAGAAAACGCACGGCAATATATTCTAGGAACTACAGGTGGTAAAAATAACTGGTGGCGGGGATGGGATTTCTATCTAGATGATCAAAATCATCTTAATTTCCGTTTGGTAAATATGTCCCCCGGTAACATGATTCATGTTCGTTCTAAAGAAAGTATAAAAATTAATGAATGGACCCATCTTAGTTTTTCATATAATGGTAATGGAAAAGCTAATGGAGTTCGCTTATTTAAAAATGGAACTCCCTTTATCGTTAATACTAAAATTAATAATCTTTCAAAATCCATTAAACCTGTTTCTGCTAGTGGGATAAATCTAGAAGAACGCGCCGTATTAATTGGTAAAACTTATGAGGGGTCTACAGGTGATAATGGTCTTTTTATTGGAACAATGGATGATCTTAAAATTTATGATAAAGCCCTGTCGGCATTAGAAGCCTTGTTTATTTTTAACCAATATAAAGAAGAAAATTCTTTGCCTAATGAAAGTTTACTAAAAGAACATTGGATTCAAAATCATCCTAAATATACTGCTGTCGATAAAGAGTTAAGAAAAAATCTAAGTTCCTGGAGAAAAGCTATTGATCCTGTTATTGAAGTGATGGTTATGGAAGAGCTTGAAGAAGACCGTACTACCTACTTATACAACCGTGGAAACTATGCTGAACCTTCGCTTGAAGTTGAAACAATAACACCGTCAGCACTTCCTGCAATGGACAAGAAACTGCCAAAAAATAGACTCGGATTAGCAAGATGGCTATTCAATAATGAAAATCCTCTTACTGCTCGTGTAGCTGTAAATAGGTATTGGCAAATGATTTTTGGAAATGGCCTAGTCGATACACCCACTGATTTCGGTGTTCAAGGTTCTTTACCGTCACATCCTGAATTATTGGACTGGTTAGCTGTAGATTTTAAGGAAAATAATTGGAACGTTAAAGACCTTATAAAGAAAATGGTCTTGTCTAAGACTTATAAACAAAGAACACAGTTTTCCCAAGAAAAAAATATATTTGATCCAAATAATTTACTTCTAGCTAGAGGGAACAGTCGCAGATTATCTGCCGAAATGATTCGTAATAATGCCCTTTCTGTAAGTGGGTTGCTTTCTGAAAAAGTCGGGGGACCAAGTGTAAAGCCATACCAGCCTAAAGGCTTATGGAAAGAAAAAAATACCTTCTCCTTACGCCTTTTAGAGTATGAAGAGTCCGAAGGTGAAGACTTATATAGACGTGGTATTTATACGTTTATAAAGCGCGGCTCCCCACCCCCTTCATTAATAACTTTTGATGCTACTTCACGAGAAATTTGTACGGTCAAAAGAGAGAATACGTCTTCTCCATTACAATCATTAGTCCTTTTAAATGATGTTCAGTTTTTTGAAGCTTCGCGAGTTTTTGCAGAACGCATTTTTGCAGAATCTAAAGATACTCTAGAGGCACAAATTACTTACGGGTTTAGACTTGCTACCTCTCGTTTTCCTGAACCTCAAGAAATTCAACTAATGAAAGAGCTCTATGAAAATCAACGTGCATATTACAAAAAAAATAAACGACAGGCATACAAAGTTGTTAACGTTGGGAATTCCAAATATAAACAAGAGTCAAAAGTGGACAAAGTAGCGGCTATGACCATTGTTGCTAATACACTACTAAACATGAATGAGTCCTATTACAAATACTAAACCATGAATTGCAACCACGACCACGACCACTCGGACTATTCTAGGCGAGATTTCCTGACCAAAACCACCTTAGGTCTGGGAGGACTCAGTTTAGCGAGTATGATAAATTCTGAAAATCTATATGCCACAAATAGGATTAGTAATTCAACTGCTCTAAACTCAAAATTACCTCATTTTGTACCTAAGGTAAAACGCGTAATTTATTTATTTCAAAGTGGTGCACCCTCTCAATTAGACTTGTTTGACTATAAGCCAATGCTCAATAAAATGCAAGGACAGGAGCTTCCTCCAAGTGTTTTTGGAGAACAACGACTTACAGGAATGACTGCTGGGCAAAATTCCTTTCCCCTAGCAGGAAGCTTATTTAATTTTAATCAACACGGAAATAGTGGTGCCTGGATGAGTGATTTAATGCCCGAGGTAAGTAAAATTTCTGATGAGTTGTGTTTCATAAAATCTATGCATACAGATGCTATTAATCACGACCCTGCCGTAAGTCTAATCCAAACAGGCTCTCAACTTCCAGGTAGACCCTCTATTGGTTCCTGGTTGAGTTATGGTTTGGGAAGTGACAATAAAAATTTGCCTGGTTTTGTTGTTTTAATAACAAAAGATAAATACGGGCAGCCACTCTACTCCCGTTCATGGGGAAATGGTTTTCTTCCATCGCAACACCAAGGAGTACAATTTCGTTCAGGAAAAAATCCCGTCCTTTATTTGGATAATCCACCCGGTGTAACCAAGCAACTAAGAGAAGAACAGTTAGAATATCTAGCGAAAATGCAACAAAATAAATATGCTGATATTGGTGATCCTGAAATTTTGTCGCGAATAAGTCAATACGAAATGGCATTTAGAATGCAGACTTCTGTACCAGATGTAATGGACTTATCTGAAGAGCCTGATTATATTTATGATATGTATGGAGAAGACAGTAAAAAGCCTGGGACCTTTGCTGCAAACTGTCTATTAGCAAGGCGTTTGGTTGAAAAAGATGTTAAGTTCATTCAGCTGTATCATCAAGGATGGGACCATCATGGTGACCTCCCGAAAAATATAAAAACTCAATGTAAAGAAACTGACCAGCCTACTGCAGCACTAATTAAAGATCTTAAACAAAGAGGTCTTTTGGAAGATACTCTTGTAATTTGGGGTGGGGAATTTGGAAGGACAAACTACTCGCAAGGACAATTAACCGATACAAATTATGCTCGTGATCATCATCCTGGTTGTTTCACAATCTTTATGGCTGGTGCGGGAATTAAAAAAGGAATTACCTATGGTGCTACCGATGCGTTTGGGTATAATATTGTTGAAAACCCCGTACATGTTCATGACTTTCAAGCTACACTTATGCACCTTATGGGTATTGATCATGAAAAATTCACCTTTAAATTTCAAGGAAGAAGATTCAGACTTACGGATGTTCATGGTAGTGTTGTGAACGATATTTTAGCCTAACTTATGTTATAATTATGAAAAAAAGTAGAAGAGATTTTGTCAAAACTACAGGAATTGCTGCTGGAATTTCTGTTATGCCCTTTGAAAATATATTTGTGATTACAAAGCCTGCAAAAGAAGATAATCCTGTTATTGGTCATGGGGAATATAAATATAAAGTGGATAAATCATGGGGGATTCAAGACCCTTCTCAATTTCCTGTAAATGATTGTCACGAGATGGTTATAGATAAAAAGAAAAGACTTTTTATGACCACTACCCATCCAAAAAATAATATTCTGATATATAATCAATCGGGTAAAATTCTAGATGCATGGGGAACCGATTATCCTGGAGCACATGGTCTAACCTTAATTGAAGAAGGGGAGGAAGAATTTTTGTTTATTACAGATCCTGAAATCCATAAAGTTTGTAAAACTACCCTTAAAGGAGAAAAGCTTCTTGAATTTTCTATGCCAAAAGAAGTGGCCGCCTATAAAGAGGATACTCAATTCAAACCAACTGAAACAGCAGTCGCTCCTAATGGGGACATCTATATTGCAGATGGTTACGGTTTAGATTATATTATGCAATATGATGCCAAAGGAAACTTTATAAGATATTTTGGTGGCAAAGGAACTGAAGCCCATCAGTTTGACTGTTGCCATGGTATTACAATTGATTCGCGTGAAGGCAAACCACCTACTTTATTAATTACATCTCGTGGCGCCAATGAATTTAAACGATTTACAATGGATGGTAACTACCTAGAGACCATTTCGTTACCAGGTTGTTATATTTGTAGACCTGTCCTAAAAAACGATATGCTTTATTTTGCTGTAATTGTCACTAAAGATTGGGGCAAATACGATGGGATGCTAGCTGTACTTAATACAAAAAATGAGGTAGTTTCACTTCCGGGTGGAAGCATTCCCAAATACAATAACAATGCTTTTTTAGCTCCAGATTATGATCAAAAAACGTTCTTTAATCCACATGATGTTTGCATAGATGACGATGAAAATATTTATGTCCCTCAATGGAACTCTGGAAAAACCTACCCACTTAAGCTAACAAGGGTTTAACATGATAAGCTTAGATCTTACAACTTTTTTTGGCCGTTTTCATCCGCTATTAGTTCATCTGCCAATTGGGTTCATATTACTAGCTCTTTTGTACGATTTAAAATGGTTTCAGAAAAATAAACTGTACTATACTGTATATTCCATTACATGGTTTTTAGCATTTATCTCTGCTGCAATGAGTGCTTTTATGGGATGGTTATTAGCTCAAAACGGTTACTATATTGAAGCAGATTTAAAACCTCATCAGGTTTCTGGGATTTTACTCGTTTTATTTAGCGGTCTTGGTTGGTTTATTAGACTTCAAAATTTCTCTATCCCTCCAATAATAAAAAAAATAAATAATTTTATTATCCTTGGTCTTTTGATATTGGTAGGACATTTGGGAGGGAGCTTAACACATGGGCCCGATTATTTATATGAGCATGTCCCTGAACAGCTTAAACAAAAGTTTAAAAGCCAAGAGGCCATTGTTGATTTTAAAAATGTATCAATAGCCTCTATTACTGTTTTCAAAGACATCATTGAGCCCATATTAACCACAAAATGCATCGCTTGTCACAATAATGATCTTAATCGTGGAGGGTTAAATATGGCCTCCATTGAAGGGTTAACAAAAGGAGGGCAAAGTGGAGCTGGGATTATTGGCGCCGATCTTGATAAGAGTTTAATTTTTGACCGAATTACTCGTCCCCAAAATGATGCTAAATTTATGCCTCCTTCGGGGGTACCTTTTACCTATCAGGAAATTCAGTTAATGGAATGGTGGATAGAAGAAGGTGCATCTTACTCACAAACACTTGCAAAAATAAGTCCAAAGAGTAGCGTTCAAAAACTCCTTTTATCTCATTATGGGATGGATACTAGAGAAAAACCTTGGGTAGAAAAAGTCTCACTTACCCCCTTAGCTGAAACTGATTATGAAACAATAGAAAATGCTAATTTTGCTTGGAGAAACCTTTCAAAAGACAATCCTCTTTTAGATCTGAAATATGACGGTAAAAAGCTTACAAAAAAATCAATTGCCATTTTAGTGATGTATGCACCCTATATAACATGGCTCAATTTGAGCAGCTGTGATTTTTCTGGTAAAGAATTAAATGTATTAAGCGAAATGGAAAACCTAACTCGTTTAAACCTTCAAAAGTCAAATGTAAAAACAATTGATCTAAAAGGGTTGGTCTCACTAACACACCTAGAGATTTTAAATTTACATAGTACCCCGGTAAATAAAGAAGTTTTTCAAATCCTGAAAGAAATTCCCAGTTTAAAAAGAGTCTTCCTTTGGAACACTAAAATTCCTTTGAAAGCAGTTGAAGAAAACAAAACTACTTTGCCTTTTCTAGAGTGATAATTTTACAATCTAAAAGAGGGTGTTTCTTATGGAATTAGGTGCTTGAAATTGTCTTAAATAGAGGGTCTTTCCCATTTGAGAGCGTTCCTCTTTAATTTTAGCTATGACAGTTGCGGGATACTGACTTTTATGACATAATAATGCCTGATAAGCCTTGTCATAATGGGCTTGAGTAAATGGAATTTGAGCTGTCAAGTACCTACGGTCTTGCCCACGTAATGTTTTTTCTTTAGCGGTTAATATAAAATCTGAAGGAACTCCAAAATAATATAAATCCATTGGTGATTGCCAAGTTTGAGAAACAAAAACTTGTGTTACCGAAGCCCCTATAAGTCGGTGGTCCATATGAGTAGTCACACCATCTGGGCCCCAGGTTATAATAGCATCTGGCTGAATTTCTGTGACAATATCTTTTATATCAAGTATTAATTGTTGAACATGTGGAATATGACCACCAAATCCTTCTGCTGCCTTAAGCTGATCGTGATAGGTTAAATGTCTCAAGTTAACGCCCAAAACTTCAGCTGCACAGCGCATTTCTTTTCTACGAATATTAGCTAAAGCATCCCCTGCTTTATAATCATTATATTGATTAACTCCTAAACGTCCGTCTGTGGCTATGACAAGGGTTACCTCTAGACCTTCCTCTACATATTTGACTAAAAGAGGTCCCACAGATTGTTCATCATCTGGATGAGCAAAAATAGCTAACAGTTTTTTGGGTCCCTCTTGAGCGTATAGAAGAGAAGAAAGTATCAAGCAAATTAAAAATGGTTTAAATGAAGTCATTGAGAAAATTGAGTACATTGATATTTAAATATAAGAAAATTATGAAGACATCCTTTCCAAACTATCCTCCGCTGTTACTCTTTTTTTTTATTACACTACTAATGTTTCCTTCATCTGTAATCTCTCAAAAAGAAAACATCTCAAAAAAACAACTTCGGTTGGGAGTTATTGGACTAGTTCATGACCATGTAAGTTGGATTTTAAACCGAGGAAAAGAAGATGTAAGTATTGTTGGAATTGTTGAAACTAATAAAACAGCGATTGCCAAATATCAAAAACGATATAAACTCCATGATTCTTTGTTTTTTGAAACATATGAGGCTTTATATTCTAAAGTAAATCCAGACGCAGTGTCTGCCTTTAACGAAACTAAAGAACACCTTGAAGTAGTTAGGTTTTTTGCTCCTAAAGGAATTCCTATAATGGTTGAGAAGCCAATGGCAACTAGTTATAATGAAGCACTAGAAATGGCTAGACTTTCTGAAAAATACGAAGTCCCTTTGCTTATAAATTATGAAACATCGTGGTATGAAAGTACGTATGAAGCAAAAAAAATAATGACTCAAAATATGGTGGGAAATCTTACAAAAATGGTCTTTAACACTGGACACCCTGGTCCTGTAGAAATTGGGTGTTCCCCTGAATTTTTATCTTGGCTTACAGATCCGGTTTTAAATGGTGGAGGTGCACTTACAGATTTTGGTTGTTATGGTGCTAACATTGCTACATGGATGCTTGAGGGAGAAACACCATTGCATGTTAGTTGTATTGCTAAACAAAGCAAACCTAAGCTTTATCCTAAAGTAGATGACGACACTACCATTGTTTTAGAATACGAAAAAATCCAAGTCATTATTCAGGCATCATGGAACTGGTCGCATAACCGTAAAGACATGCAAATTTATGGATCTCAAGGCTATATTAACTGTATCAACGGTAATGAGATGGAACTTATGACAAGAGAAAAAGAAGGTGTTAAGACCCACCAGCCTGCCCCCATTAGTGACTATCAAAAAGATCCATTTCGACTGCTATATGAGATTGTTCATGAAAATAGAATTATGGAACCAAACGGATTATATAGTGTTGAAAATAACTTAATTGTTTCTAAAATATTAACATTAGCAACACTAGCGGCAGAAAAAAAACAATCAATTCCATGGGGTGCTCTGTAAGGCATTCGTAAAGTTTTTTTAAATACGTTTTTTTATACCTTTAGAGGGTGTCAAAAATAATTATTATTATGGGCGTTAGTGGGTGTGGAAAAACCACTCTTGGAAAAGCACTTGCAGACTTTTTAAAACATTCTTTTTTAGAAGGAGATGCATTTCATTCAAAGGAAAATATAGAAAAGATGGAAAGAGGAACTCCCTTAAATGATCATGATAGAATACCTTGGTTAGTAAAGTTAAATAAAGAGATTTTAGCCTCTGGAAAAACTGGAGTAGTTGTTGCTTGCTCTGCGTTAAAAGAGAAGTATCGATCGAGTTTGAGTAAAGGGATAATATTAGAAAAAATACTATGGGTATATTTATATTCTGATCTTAATACCTTAAAAAAAAGACTGGAAAAACGTGCGCACTTTATGCCAGCCTCACTTCTTGAAAGTCAACTAGAAATACTGGAAGTTCCTCATAAAGCAGTTCATTTGGAAGCAGCGCTAACTACTAAAAAACAAATCAATCAACTTCAACCTTATTTAAGATGATCAATCAAGCCAATTGGGGTATTGTTGGACTCGGTGTGATGGGCACGAGTCTAAGTAGAAATTTTGCCGATAAAGGCACCTCTCTTTCGCTTTATAACAGAGAGGTAAAGGGTTCAGAAGAAGGAGTTGCTTTGTCACACACCAAACAGTATTCTGAACTTAAAAATGCCATCCCTTTTAATGAATTACCCTCATTTATTGAATCAATAAAAAACCCTCGAAAAATTTTATTGATGCTTCCTGCTGGTAGTCCCACAGATTCGGTTATTAAAAAATTAATCCCATTACTAACTAAAGGAGATGTTATTATTGAAGGTGGAAATTCTCATTTTAAAGACACCGAAAAAAGAGCAAAAAAACTTTCAGCAGCTGGTATACATTTTCTAGGTATGGGTGTTTCTGGAGGAGAAGAAGGCGCGTTAAAAGGACCTGCTTTAATGATAGGGGGTGCTAAAGAGGCCTATATGCTTGTTAAAAAAGACCTAAGCGCAATAGCGGCAAAAAACTCCAAAGGGGTCCCTTGTTGCAATTTTATAGGTTCTGGAGGAGCGGGTCATTTTGTTAAAATGGTACATAATGGTATTGAATATGCAGAAATGCAATTACTTGCAGAAGTAATTTCACTAGCACTTTCAGATCCATCTAAGAGCATAAAAACCATTCAAAAAATGCTCCAAGATTGGCAAAAAACTAACAGTGAAAGCTATCTCTTATATATTACGGCATCACTTCTAGGCTTCCAGGAGTCAGGACGCCCTTTTATTGATTTAATAAAAGATGAAGCCTCTAACAAGGGGACTGGAGCTTGGGCAACTGCTGAGGGTGCTGAGCTTGGAAGTTCTAATTCATTAATGGCTTCAGCGTTACATGCTCGATTTACCTCATCCAATAAAAAGCAACGATCACTGTTAAGTAAGACTTTTAAGAGTAAAACTACTTCAACTTCGCTCTCACTAAGCGCTTTAAAAGTTTCATATGACCTCTCACGTATTATTAATCATCATCAGGGTTTTGAAATGATTCGAGAAGCCGCTATTAAAAATGATTGGAAAATAGAATTGGCTACTATTGCAAGTCTTTGGTCTGAGGGTTGTATTATTAAATCGAGATTAATGGATACTCTTGTAGATATTTTTAAAGCAAATGACACACTGCTAAATGCAGCAACATTTATGGAGTTTTTTAATAGTGGTATTGCCTCATGGGAAACTTCAATTACAACTGCAATCCAAAAACGTATTCCTTTTTCTTGCCATAATGCGGCATGGAATTATTTTTTAGCAATAACACAAGAGAATTGTAATGCTAATATAATTCAAGCCCAACGAGATTTTTTTGGATCCCATGGATTTGAGCGAAAAGATAAAAACCATGATAAAAAATATCATGGTCCTTGGACAGATAAAAACTAGTTTTCAATTCGACCCACTGGACGTACTTCTGTTCCTTTAATTCCAGAAAGTTGATCTCCTAAAATAAAGCGAATAGAATCTGCTATTTTAGAAATTTTCTTAACTATTTTTGGATGTTTAAAGGCTATATCATTTAGTTCGCTTGGATCATTAGTGAGGTCATATAAAGTAGGTATTGTAATTTCATTCATCTGATAAGGGATAGGAAAACCATCATTGGTTCCTTTTCTTCCATTTAGGGAACGATAGGAATGGGGAACATATAGTTTCCAATCTTTATGACGAACTGCATGTAATTCATTAGTTCGGTAATAGAAGAAAAAATTATCATGTGGAGAAGAGTTAGTAGCTCCAGTCAAGAGTGGAACTAAAGAAGCACCATCAATTTTTAGTGTAGGCATTTTAGTAGCAGCAAATTCAGCTAGGGTGGGTAGCCAATCAATTCCCATTGCAGGGGCCTCTATAAGTGTATTAGGATCAATTTTATTTGGGTAGCGAATGATTCCTGGCACTCGGTGGCCTCCTTCCCAATTAGTCCCTTTTCCTTCTCTAAAAATTCCAGAAGATCCAGAATGACCTCCATAAGATAACCAAGGACCATTGTCTGAAGTAAATATAACAATGGTATTTTCTTCAAGACCTTCTTCTTCTAAGCTAGCTAAGATTCTTCCTACAGAGGCATCAATTTCATGTATGACATCTCCATAAAGTCCTCGCTCTTGACCGTCTATAAAAGCATCAGCTGCAAAAAGAGGAACATGTGGTTGTGGATGAGGTAGATAAACAAAGAAGGGTTGTTCTTTATTTCGTTGAATAAAATTAATGGCACGATCAGTTAATGCTTTGGTCAAAAAAGCTTGATCTTCTAAAATATATAGCGGAGTTTCATTTTCATATAATTCAATGTCTGGAAAATTAAAAACAATTCCTTGTTGTGGATGTTTTGGCCACATATCATTTGAATATAAAATCCCGAAAAATTCATCAAAACCATGTTTCCGTGGTAAAAATTCAGGGGCATCTCCTAAATGCCATTTGCCAAATATTCCAGTAGCATAACCTTTCTCTTTAAGTAATTCAGCTATGGTGGTCTCTTCGGGATTAAGACCAACTTTTGACCCCGGGCTATAGGCATTATGAATGCCAATACGGTCTGAATAACATCCTGTTAGAATTGAAGCTCTTGAGGCAGAACATACAGGTTGAGTAGCGTAATAGGAAGTAAACATTGCTCCCTCTGAAGCCAGTTTATCTATATGTGGGGTTTCAATATCGGTTGCGCCATAGATCCCTAAATCTCCATATCCTTGATCATCTGTTAAAATAAAAATAATGTTGGGGGGAGTTATTTCTTTATTAAAAATACAGGAGCAAAAAAAGAATATGCTACAAAAAAGAAAAAACGGTTTCATAAAAGGGGAATTAGCTGCTATTCAAACTTAGGGATTCTTGACGGTAAATCAAAGATTGGTTCAGAGGGATTAAAAAGACTCTATAAACCCTCTTTAACTTTTAGCTAAAAAAATAATGCGGAGTAGATAAGTTATTGATAAACACATTTAATTATTTATAATCCAGATTAAGAAAAAAAATATTTATTCGATTTTACCTTTTTTTTAGATAATTTATAAAACAAAGGGGTCTTTATTGAATTCTTAATAAAAAGGGATTGAGGCTATTATATTAATTATATAATTACTTATTTTCGATATATTTTTGATGAAAAAATTAACAGAAAGTTAATTTTGTTTATTTATGAATGCTGAATAGATTTCTCAAGGCTTAGTTTATCCAAAAAAAAAATACATTATTAAAAAGTTAATTGTTTGTTCAACCGCCTTTAGTCTAAGGGCGGTTTTTTTGTTAAATATTTTATTTATTGTTAATCTTTTTTCTGTCAACCGTTAAAAAAAATTCCCATAAATATGAGACAACAAAAACTAAAACAATGGGGACAATATAAATGAAATAGAAATAATCATCTGATAAAAGAATATTTAAATATTGACTATTGTTGGAATAGTAGATGGGTTTCGCTGTTGTGAGATCATAAATAAGACCTGCATAAACGACTATAAAATAAAATGCAACTATAATTCTTATTGACCAATATTGTGTTGGTTTTAAATATGAAAAACCGAAATAATAGAAAATATTTTTCATTAGATAAAGGTATAAAAACAAATCTTTTTCAAGCTAATTAAAGCATAAATGAAGATTTTATTCTTGCAATAATTCAGCTGTTGCCTTTCCGATTTTACTTCCAATAGCAATTCCCATTCCCCCTAGACGAACTCCCATCGCTATATGGTCTCCAACTTTTTGAAGAAGAGGTGTTTTTTTAGAACCAAAACCCATAATTCCTGACCACTCCATTTCAATTGGCACCGATTGGCCCGGAAGAATAAAGGTTTCGAAATCTTTTAAAAGTTTTTGTTTAATTTGACTATTTATCCCGAAAGAAGTGGTGGTTTCTGTTTTAATGTCTAAATCTCTTCCTCCTCCAAAGAGAACACGATTATCTATATTACGGAAATAATAATAGCCTTCATTATAATGAAAAGATCCTTTTAATTTAAGATCTTTAATGGGTTTTGTGACAAGAATGAGGCCTCTACCAGGATTTAGTTCTATTGCTGGAAAAAAACGTTTGGCAAATGCATTATTACAAACTGCTATTTTACGTGTTTCAAATTTAATCTGTTGCCCTTGAATTGAAACAAGAAGTGTACTTTTCTCTTTAGTCTCCTCAAAACTTGATACTTCTACCTTAGATAAAAAAGAAATGTTTTCAGTATTAATTTTTGCCCTAAGAGACTGCATCATCAGACCCGTATTTAGTTGCCCCTCAAAGGAGTTTTCTACCAAATATTTTACATGGGTTTTATCTAAACCAAAATCGCTAATTTTTGAATTCTTAAGGGTATAAACCTCTTTTTTAAAAATAGGCCATAACAATTCGTTAAAATAAGATAAAGAGTCTAGTGATTTTGGATGCTCTTCAAAAAATAATTCAAACCCACCATTAGGCTGATAGTCAATATTTTTATCCCCTAGAGTTTCTCTTAAAAGTTGTAAACCCTCTAGCCTGAGCTGTAAGACAGTTAACAATTCCTTTTCAGTCATTTTTGTAGAATCGTCTTGGAGTTCAGACAAAGAACCAAAACAAGCAAAGCCAGCATTTTTAGTGCTTGCTCCTGAAGAAAAAATACCACGCTCTAGTATCGCTATTTTAGCTTTTGGATAAATTTTACGGTATGATAGAGCGCAGAACATTCCTGTGATTCCTCCTCCTATAACAATGAGATCATAATTAAGTAAGGATGATTTTTCCCAATAACTAATCATGATTTTTTAAGTACATATAATTTAGAAAAAGGTTAAGCTAAAAAAATCTTTATAATGTAGTAACTAGTACTACACCACCTGATCCCATGATTCCATAAGCTGCTATATCAGATGGATTTTTTAAAACTTCTATTCGTTTTATTTCTTGAGGACTTAGTGAAGAAGCGCCTCTAGAAAAACTACCAACTTGGGTTCCATTTATAAAAAAAAGAACCTCTTTCGGACTATTTATGCTTGAAATTCCTCTTAAAAATATTTGAGCGTTTTGACCGCTGCCACGAATGATAAGACCGGGAGATCTTCTTAATTGATCAAGTAAACTAATGTTTGCATTTGAAGGGGTTTCAATTTTTACTTTTTCATTTGTTGTGGCTTTTGAGGCCGAACATCCAGAGGATGAAAATACTAATAGAAGGGTAAACAATGTTATTATTTTCTTTATATCAAACATAATTAAGATTTAATTCTTTAAAATTAATCTTTTTTATTTCTATAGCTCATTCCATGACCAAATTTATATAAAGGATTTTTTGAATCAAAAGGAAGGTCTTCAAGTTGTTCTTCAACTGCTTTCATAGAAGATGGTAACTCTACTGGAAGTTTTCCTGTAGGAGAAAAATTCCCTTGAATAAGTTCTAAAATGATTTTTTCATCTACATCAAAATCAGCAATGATTGCTTTTGATAAACCCTCGATTTTGGATATAACAGCTGGTCTTTGAAAATTCATTACTAGTATCGTGGGCTTTAAATTAAATAAAGGAATTAGCTCTGCAAGTAATTCATCTGAAAAATCTAAAGTCCCTCCTCCCATAAGATTTTCCATTATATACTCTGATTCTACTCCTTCATTTGGAGTCTTTACCTTAGCAATTATTACCTCAGCGTTTTCCAAACTTGTTACTTCTAATTCACTTGATTGATTGGTTTCAAATCCATGCAAGTATACTTTTGTTTGTTTTTGTAAGGGCAAAAAATTATTTTCATTTTTTAATAGGACTAGAGATTTTTTTTGAGCTTCAATTCCTTTAGAAATAGATTCAGGATTATTTAAACTATTTAATGCTTCTATATTAAGATAAGGGGAATCAAAAAGTCCTAGTCTAAATTTCTGATCCATAATTCTTCGAAGTGATTCGTCAATTCTACTTTCATCTATTTTTCCAGATTTAATTAATTCGGCTAGCTCAAGACTAAGTGATTCTCCACCAATCATATCTACCCCTGCAGCAATTATTTTTACTAACCTTTCATCTGTGTTAAGTTTTTCCACCCCATGTGCAGAAGCGGGTTTAAATTTAATTCCCAGTGGTTCTAAATCTGAAATAATTGCCCAATCTGTGCAAATAATCCCTTTGAAATTGTATCGTTCTCTCAAAAGACCGGTAATAATATCTTTGTTATATCCTGCACCTATATCCTCCGAAGTAATTCCTTTTGGAATACTATAAAATGGCATTACGGAAGAAACACCGGCTTTAAAAGCGGCTTCAAATGGTTTAAGATGATGCTCAAAATTATTACCTCTATAGGATTGAATACCCGGAGGAAAATGACTGTCTTTTCCTTTATCTAAGGGTCCTGATCCAGGAAAATGTTTTACCATAGCTGCTACAGAATTTACATCAATAGAATCTCCTTGAATACCATTAATATATGCTGTAATAAGTTTTGAATTCAATTCTGCATCTTCACCAAAAGTGCCATTTATTCTAGCCCATCTGGGTTCTGTTGCTATATCTGCCATAGGTCCTAATGCAACTCTAATGCCTAAAGCTTTATATTCTTCTCTAACAATTTTAGCATGCTCATAAACTAATAAACTATCTCGTGTAGCACCCATTCCAAGGGCTGATGGCCATTTGGAAAAATAAGGAGTATAAATTGATGCTCCAAAAGTTTCAGAAACTCCGTGGCGTGGATCAGAGGCTATGGTAATCGGAATACCTAATCTTGAACGCTCTCCTACTTTTTGAATGGTATTATACCAAGCTAACATTTTATCTTTATCATAGGAAGCTCTTATATTAAAATGATTCATTTTTTTAACTACCAATTTTTCTAAAGATGATCCCATTAAAAAACTAAATGGATCTGAAAAATTAGGATGTTCCATTAGGGAACCATCTTGGTTTACTCCAATCATATTAATAAACATCGCCCCAGACTTTTCCTCAATAGTCATCTGAGAAATAAGATTTTCTACTCTGTCGTGGATTGATTCATTCCTATTTTCATAAATATCTAGAATTCCATTTTTATTTAAATCACGGTGACTATGTCCATCAATCAATAAACTTGGAGCTACTTCTCTTAATAATTTCTCAATATCAGAAGTGTTATTCATCCATTTTATAGAAAATCCGAAGTAGATTAAAATTAGTATACCTAAAATGGTTGCGATAACATATACTAGTCTTTTAAATAATTTTGAAAATGTTTTCATAATAAGTTTAATTTATTAATTTGAAATATGCGAAAGTGATATTTTAGACTTGATTTATTTATAAAAGTTTAAATATGAAATAAATCATATAGCCTTCTTATAGGTCTTGAACGCAACGAAAACCTGTATGATTAAAACTAGAATCTCTACTGGCGCTCATTCTTCTTGAGTTTCTGTAACCGCTACAGTATGAATCATTACACAAAAAAGAGCCACCACGCATTATGTGATTGGGAGATAATGGCTCTCTAGGATCATTATAATTCACGGACCCTCTGGGGTTTTCTACCCTTCCTAGTTGAGCATCGTTTGAATAGGTATTGATATTATACTTGTCTTGACACCATTCCCAAACATTGCCAGCCATATCATATAGCCCATAATTATTTGCAGCAAAAGAAGCTATAGGAGCTGTTCCATAAAATCCGTCTAATGTTCTATTACTAAAAGGAAATACACCTTGCCAAAAATTAGCTTTATCAAAAGCCGTTTCAATGGATGAATTTCCCCAGGGATATTTATAATCAGTATTTCCTCCTAGCGCAGCCCATTCCCATTCAGCTTCTGTGGGAAGTCTTTTACCTGCCCAGATTGCATAGGCATTTGCATCTTCCCAGGCTACATGAATTACAGGGTGGTTCATTCGCTTTTTTATATTGCTTTTGGGTCCTTCAGGATGCTGCCAATTTGCGCCAGTTTTCCATTCCCACCACTGAGAATAATCTTGAAGATTAACAGGTTCTTGAGTAGGTTTAAATACTAAAGATCCTGCTTTAAGTAAGCTATCGTATGGCTTAGGAGTGCCCAGGGGAACTATTTTTTTCATTTCCTCCCAATCAATGTCTCTTTCTGCAATCGTTATGTAGCCCGTAGCCTGAACAAAGTTTTTAAAAGCCTGATTAGTCACTTCTCCTTGATCCATATAAAAAGAATTTACCGAGACCTCATGCTGAGGAAATTCATCAGCATAAGCTTGAGAAGAACGCCCCCCTATCATGAAATTTCCCGATGGAATTAAAACCATCTCTTGTGGAGCTTTGTCGTGGGGTTCTTTTTTGGTTGTTTTTGAGGTGCATGCCATCATAGAAATTAAAAGAACTTGAAAGAAACTTTTATAATTGAAAAGAGTAGATATTAATTTCATTATCATTTTTTATAAATTAAAAAAGAATACTTTAAAATTTTTAAATAAAAAATAAAGCTAAAGTTAACGTCTTAAAATATAATTAATTGCTAGAGAACTTTCTTTTAATGAGCTAAAGCCTTGGATTATTTTATTGTCATTTTTTATTGTCACAATACATTCATAGTCACTTTTAAGAAACTTCAAAAATTCAGTAGCTGTATATTTATCATTTTTAGCTAAATCTTTTAATTCTACAATATTAAACTTTCCATTAAAAGTTTCAAATTCTGTAATTCTAAAATGTTTATTAAAAACAGATATAATTACGTAATAATAGTCGTAATCTTCTTTGAAATAATCACTATTAATTGATAATATTAAATCTTTATTCTTTGATTTAATTAATTTAAATTCAAAATCATCAAATCCCCAAAAATCAATATTCCCAGCAGCATAAGAGCCAATTTCACTGTTTAAATTTCCATAATTCCATTGGGAAAATGCTAGAAATGGAATCAAAATAAATGTAATTATTTTTTTTTTCAATATATTGATTTAAAGACTCTTAAATGTAATTAAATTATATTAACTCTATGTTATTTTAAAGAATCAAAGATGAGAAAAACAGTCGATGGAAATCCATTGTTAAACCATTACCAATTAAAGATCATATATTATATCTTGTTGAAGTGAATTATTAGGCTATTACAACCTACTAAAAATATGCCTGGAATAATTAGCGAGTAAAGGGTAATTTTAGCATTTGTATTTAAGAGTGCCAGATGAGTGCCAAAAAATTGACTAAATTTGAAAATATTTTAATGTAAACAAATGTTCCTAAAACTAGAGCATTGGAAAGTAAATTACACACATATATATTGACTTGGGGATGTAGCTCAGTTGGCTAGAGCGCTTGACTGGCAGTCAAGAGGTCGTGGGTTCGAGTCCCATCTTCTCCACATTGTAAATCAAGCACTTACACTAATATTGTAGGTGCTTTTTTGTTTTTAGGGTAATATAAAGGGTAA
>Ga0307986_10000270_pt1 | contig 38649 bp, 35 predicted proteins | sample EllFjometageno82_FD_203170 | JGI IMG/M metagenome (GOLD analysis project Ga0307986, IMG submission 203170) | Marine microbial communities from Ellis Fjord, Antarctic Ocean - #82 | ecosystem: Environmental > Aquatic > Marine > Unclassified | place: Southern Ocean | collected 2014-10-09 | reverse complement strand
ACGAGATGCGCCCAATAGCGCAGGGACGGAACCGACTGCGCGCGATGCGGGTCGTTGATCATCATCGGCCAGCCATCCTGAGTTAGGTCGCCACTGACTACCCAGTTGTTGCTGCCGATGTCGTCGAGGTCATGCTTTTGTAGGTTCGAGTCCTCTGTGGATATCGCGCTGGCGATCTGTTCGAAGGATCGTGATGAGTTTCGATTACTCGAAGCAACGATATCGTTTGGTTCAAACTTCATGCTACTGCGATACGAGGTATACAGATGCAAGATGTCGTTCTCGAGGAGTGACTCACAATCGATCATTGGATCGAGGGTTAGATCTGGGTCACTCGGGTGAAAGTATTGCAGCTCACGAACGGCATCTTCACCGATAGCACAAATCGCCCTTCCAGTACTTAATTCTCGGGCTATATTCCCAAGCAACCCTTGATGACGAGAGATGACCACCTCTTCTGTCCAATGCTGAGGCTGAATACCGAGCAACTTAAACGGCAATGGCAGTGAATCGGGATCATCTAGCGCCTCATCTATATACGCGTTAACGCCGTGTACGAAGGCGGTAATAATATCCACGCCGCGCGGATGATAGTGATTCATCTCATCCTCCATCGGACCACGAAACTTAAACAGACGAGTGCCATGATCTCTGTCGATCATGCGCGGACCAAAAAGCGCAGCCGTCGTTCCCGTTGCCTGCGCACGCCAGATCTCAAACTGAAACAATCGATCTCTAGCCGCACTGTATCCCTGAGCAAAGAATAAATCGTGTTCTGTTTCAGCATAGATATGTGAGATTCCCCACTTGTCTTTGAGTATCTCTACGGGCAGATCAAGCCCTTGAATACTTACGGAGCTCGAATTTTGCGCTTGCGCGAAGTTGCACATAAATGCGAAAGCAGAAATGGCAGTGAGATTGACGAACAGCTTGGTTAACATTATGAATCACCTTTGGTCTGTGTTGTTTCTTTACTATTTATTGAGTTCGATGACGATTGAGATTACTTCTAGAATTCGGCGAGCAACTGTAGCGCTAACTGCGCCTTATGCTTCTGTACAAATACATGGTCGTGATGATAGGCAGCGATAATATTGGCACTGATGCCATTGGCGGCTAACTTACCCGAGACGGCAGCAGTGAGTCCCACTGCATCGAGACTGGAATGCACCATCAGAGTAATACAATTGAATACTGAATCATAAGCTAGGCCGGCGTCGTCAGCCGCCTGCTTGTCTAGAACGAGTGTCAGGCCCTCTTCTTCTTGATAGGATGCTATCGGCTTGCACTCAGCAAGATCGCCGTAGTTCAGATTAGCTGCTGTGCAAAATACGAAGTCGCTGGGAAGCAAACTCGGTTGCAATAGAACAAGCAACTTGTCCAGCTCTTCTTCGCCCACCATTGAACTCGCCCTCTACTGCTCTGTCTGCTGCTGATCGTGTTCTGCTCGTCGCGCTCCAGCCAAAATTCCACTCATCGCATAATTTCCTTCGTGGCAGGCAAATTCATAGACCTTATTCGGCGTCGAAAGAAAACTTAACTCGCCATGCCAAGGCTGCGAATAGTACTCAGGGTCATCGACAGTGAATTCGTAGACAATTTGCTCTTCAGACACTCGAGTGAACCGCTCTACCACCTGCCCGCCACTCGTTAGACTGATAGCTGCCTCTTCCTGCATTGGGCTGAAGTTTGTAGTCTCCACCACTAGCGTGTCCCCGTCCCAATGTGCGACAGACTCTCCGAACATGGGCGCTAGGGCTGCCATCTTATGTTCAGAATTGATGGGGATGATACGCGCATGGCTGATCATTTCGGTGCGCAAGACTATGTAGTCTTCGGTCTGCACAAATTCGTAGTTGTTATTGTAGAGGCCGTTGATCATAGGCGGGCCCGTGCGCAGGCCCGTGCTAATACAGCGCTCGGCTAGTGGCCTGGTCTCCGGACCATCGAAGCTGGAATTCTTTGCTCTAAGCGCCGCTTTTCGAGCGCGCCCTGCATCGTTGTAGGGGATACGACCATCGACGGGATCAACGATCCAAGCGGTACGATGTTCGCCGTTGATAGTGCCGAACTTGGTGCCGGGATCGATCCAAAAGGCATTATAGCCGCGACCTCTACCCAAATCGGTGCCATCAGGCAGTTGACCGGCGACCATATTGTCATCCGTTGCTAAACGCACGTTCTGCGGATGATCATCGGTAGCGCGAATCACTTCGTCATCACTAAGGGTTGATCCGGTATAGCGCACATTTCGCTCAAGGGTGGTAATGGATGCATTGCTCCAAGTGCCCTGCAGGTCTGGCTTGCCGTTAACAGTACGCCGCGGCTCGTAGGCCTGCCCTTGAGAAACCTGATGCAGCAGGATTGTCAGAAGCAGCACGAAAATGGATAGTCGGGATGTTCTTTTCATTATTTATTCCCTTGTTTGCGGTATGCAGCAACTTGTTTTACCACTAGCTAGCCCAGTTCTCAAAATATTTTGGCTCGAATCAGCTAGCTGAGCAACGATCATCAAAATGACACACATCCGAAGAGCTACCTGCTCCTTAATGCTAAGGTGATGGGAAGGCGTCCTTAAAGGCAAAAGCCTCCGAACTCGGGCCCTTCATCGTTAGCAGATCCAATTTTTCCTGCGCTTGTTCCACTGTTGGAAGCGTACAGGCGGGTATCCACCACAGGACAGAATAGGCTTCCCGCAAACTCTCGAACCACTGCTTTCTCTTTGCCATAACCTCAATATGGGCGGAACGATACACATAGTTATGCAGGGATTCGATGTCGACCCAAACTGACATATTTACCAGTACATCGGTACCAAAAGGGCGAAAGCTTGTGGCGCTCCCTCCTCGTCCTGCAATCTCCATACGAAGCCGGGGGCTTGATCAGCTAGCGCATTGATTCGATCAAGGTTCGCAAAAAAATCGGCGAGCTGTGGCGAATCTGCAGGTGCCAGTATGTGTGCAGTATTGAGCTGAGCAATCTGCCAGCCGCTCATGAGGCAGTACTGCGCATGTATTCCTCGTTTAACTGCACCGCGCGCTTAGCCGCGGGTCTGGCTTGAAGTCGCAACGCATATTCTTCGAAGAGGCCTCTTTTCTTTACCGTTCCAAATAGCATTCCCCAATTGAGCACTGCGCCCAAAAAAACATCCACTGCTGTGAACTGCTCACCACAGATAAAGGGACCTTCGGCTAGCGCTAGCTCGATAACAGACAGCGTCTTTTCATAGCTACCGAACCCCACCATCCTGCGCTGTTCTTCGGCAACCTCCCAACCCATAGATTGGGAGGTAGTCGCCATCTCGAGAGGGCCTGCCGCAAAATGCATCCAGCGATAAAAGTCTGCAAGACTTGGATCACCGGCCTTCGGCACCAAACCCTGTTCGGGATAGCTAACTGCCAAATAGGTACAGATCGCTGCGCCCTCGGTAACTAATTTAGCCTTATGCTTGATCGCAGGGACCTTCCCCATCGGATTAACTGTGAGATATTCCGCCGACCTCATCTGCTCGCCGTATTCTATCCACTCGGTATCGTAGGGGACGCCAAGTTCCTCTAACATCCAGTGCACGATCTGACCTCGGGATTGTGGATTCGTATAGAAAGTAATATCGCTCATAGCCTCACTCTGCCTCAGGGCTAGGTTTCATCGAACTGCCAAGTTTGAATGCCAGCCACGCCATCGGTAAGTAGGCCACGATTAGATCGAGGGCAATAAACCATAACGGAGCGGGAATCATGAATGAGGCGACAATGCCGCCGATGAAATAGAGAACACCGACGAAGTACACCGCGATAGCCTTGTGAGAAGCAGCAACGAAGTACGCTGCCAGCGCACCTGAAAACGTGCCCAGTGCATGGGCCAGAAATGGCACAATGAGGTTCAGTGGACCCAGTAGATGCATGCTAGCGCTCATGCCCTCGACGGTGGTCATATCGACGCCTTCTGGTGAAGGAATAATCATTGGCCCAATTACAACCAAGCCTCCATTCACAACGCCGCCGATAATTACACCTAAGGTTATGCCTAGCACGTTTCTTACCGTGTTATTCATAGAGCTTACTCCTAGAGTTGTAGCCGTCGTCTCCACGACTTTCCAAGCAATCAACGTCACCGAAGGTAGCAGAAGATTCCCTCGCTCTCTCCCTGCTTGAATATGATCGAGCTAGCATCTAGACGAGGCGCTCACCGTTAGCGACGTCCGTTGGGCTCACAACAGAGGGATCCGGCACGGCCAATACGACGGCGCCATCCTTGTCATAGAACCCGGTTACTAGACACTCTGACATGATCGGACCGATCTGCTTGGCTGGAAAATTCACCACAGCCATGACCTGCTTCCCCACTAAGTCCTCCTTCTTATAAAGCGTCGTAATCTGAGCACTGGATTTCTTAACGCCGATCTCTCCACCAAAATCTACCTGCAGCTTGAACGCAGGTCGTCGCGCCTCGGGAAAATCCTCCGCCGTAATGATCGTGCCCACTCTAAGCTCTACTTTAAGAAAATCACCCCACTCTATCTCCTCCATCGCCTCGCCTCTCTCTATATTTGTTCTGTATGTTCCAGATAGTAACACTTACGATTCTATTCTTTCGATCATGAATTGAGCTAAGCATCGCGTCGGAGTAGTATGAATTCTGAACTAACTTAGAAGAGATAACCCATTGACGAAACTAAAGGCACTAATTTTCATGCTTGCCACGGTATCACTGACTTCCTGTGCGATGCCCGGCTGGATGTCTCTCGGCGATGCACAGCCAAGCGAAGTATTGATGCCTGGCGAAACGGCAGCGCTGCAGTTCTTCACGAATATTCCAAATTTTGATACTGAAGTTGGTTTGCAGGCGAGTGTTCAGTATGAACTTAAAATAAATCTACTCAGCAATTGGGTGGACAGTACTATCGATAAGAATGAGAACGAACAAACTCTGGATCAATACGGCTTTTCTGACAGCTTGATGCCGCTTCCAGCGACTTCATTACTGAAACGTTCTAGAGAACATAATTGGTTCGAATTAATGCTACTGCAGGCAAACTGCAAACGTAGCAGCTTGGTCGGAATTTCCGATCTAACTTTTGATGAAGCTAGTGGTAGTTACAACTTCGTCGCAACTTGTGACGGCAAACTCACCCTGTTTGTAAATGATAGTTATGGCTTCTATGGAAATAATTCAGGCTTCGCCAGCATTTCTCTGTCTCGGGTAAATTAGTTGTCGTCACGCCTATAAGGGGTGATTGATGCACACACTACAGCAGATACTAAACCAGAAAGAGACTAACGATATTTGGTCGGTCACACCGACTAATACCGTTTTCGAAGCGATACAAGTGATGGCTGATAAACGCGCTGGCGCTTTATTGGTCATGGATGGCGGCAAACTTGAAGGGGTCATTTCGGAGCGGGACTACGCGCGCGAGGTGATACTGAAGGGGCGCAGTTCCAAGAAGACTCTGGTCGGCGAGATCATGAGCTCAAATGTCATCACTGTAGTCCCCACTGACAGCGTGCAAAACGCATTAGAGGTGATGACGCAGCATCATATCCGCCACCTTCCTATCGTAGATGACACAACTGTAGTCGGAGTCGTATCGCTAGGTGACCTAGTAAAGAATGTAATTTCTGAGCAGAAAACGACTATAGAACAATTGGAGACTTACATTAGGACTTAACGGAATCCAAAGAAGCACAAGACCACGGCTCGAAAATAAATCGCAAAGTAACATTTGGTTCTAAAATATTTTGGCCTAAAAAAACACGTGGTTATAAATCACAATTGAGCTTCTATTGGCGTTAAGACCTAAAGCTCGCTCAGGTTTTAAAAAAAACCTGAGCTTCCACCTGCTCTACACTAAACCCACCCCCATCCTGTTCTTTAAAACGCAGAAGCTGATTGATGCAACTCGGTTGCTCATCAGCCACATGCGTTACATACAGAATATTGGTTAGCAAGGTTTCTGCAATCGCATCCAGCACCCTAAGTATCAGTTGCCGATGAAAGTCGTCTAGACCTACACAGGGCTCATCCAGAATGAGTATGCGGGGTTTCTTGACCATCGCCCGTGCAAGCAAGACTAGACGCTGCTGGCCAAATGATATTTCGTGATAATACTGTTTCTCCCATTTTTCCAGACCCAGAGCCGCTATCCAACGCTTCGCCTGGCCGACCTCTGCAGTGCCTCCCTCATCATACAAGCCGACTGAGTCAAAAAAGCCCGAAACCACAACGTCTAGCACTCTCCAGCCCTTAATATATTTACTATGTAGTTCGTTCGAGACGATGCCGAAGTGCTTCTTGGTCTCCCAGATAGTTTCGCCACTTCCTTTTAAGCGACCGAATAGAAAAACCTGCTGCCCATACCCTTTGTGATTCTCACCGTCGATTAGGGACAGCAATGTCGACTTGCCACAGCCGTTGGGGCCCTCTATTACAACATGGTCTCGACCGGTCATGATCCAGTTCACATCGACAAGGACCTTGCTATCACCATAACTGGCCTGTACATCCTCCAGTCGGATTAGCTCCTCACTACGCTCCCTTATCGGGGCTTCATGCGGAAGAAGCGCATCCAGCCTCGCAGTGGCTTCGAGTCCTATAGCACCGACATCCGCAAATTCCGAAGTTTTCAATACTTCTGCGAGCGCGCCCTGCCTACTTATCTGCATGCGAGCACTTTCGCGCCGCATGACTGCCATATGGCTCACGCACTGCAAGATATCCTGCCGTCGCCTGCACAACTGCAGGCTACTGAATTGCGCGCTCATGTATTTTTCAATGGTGCGGCGGATTCGCTCTTGAGAGTCCCGATCGATACTCTCAAGAGGATCATCCAGAATAAGTAACTGCGGCAAGCCGCCACGATAGGCGTATAGGGAGCGTGCGATGAGCACCTTGCGAATCTCTCCCGAAGAAAGAAACCGAATACCCTTGCCGAGGACCCGTTCGAGCACGAGCTGCTGAACCAAGTCTGCGAGTAGCACATCGCTCTGGTCCTGCTTCGACCTTGACGCGCGAATTAGATCTTCAACGACAGTGCCTTTATCCTGTACGTCACCGCTGAATTCACTAATATCGAGCCGATTATCTCTCTCCCAGAGGCGCTGCTGCTCCTCGAACGAAACGATATGCAGATCGCGGGCAGGATCAAAATCGGCGTCATAGCTAACATAATTGCTAGATTCGAGGCGCTTACCGGCTAGTAGATTGGCGAGAAGCGTCTTTCCGCAGCCATTGGGCCCGAACAGACACCAGTGCTGGCCCGGCTCGATGGCAAAATGCTCTATCTCCAGCAGAGCCTGACTCGTGACACGGCATTGCGCATTGTCTATTGATACCAGTGTTTGCATGAGAGCGATGTTGCCACAGTCGCTGCTAAGTTTCCTGCTCTGATGTCAGACGGTAGAGCCCCGATATCTACCCAAAATAAGCGCACAGATTTAGGGCACAATGTTGCAATTCAATATCTGGGTCAGTAAGCTGCGCGCCATGGACATATCCCCTCACGACATATTCAGTTTCTCCTGGTTTCTCTGCTGCTGGGTCGGCTACAGCCTGTTCGCACGCAAGCAGGCCAAGAAGCGAAATAGCCTGTCCAGCGTGCTGTATAGATACCGTAAGGAGTGGGTGTTGAAACTCTCGAAGAGCGGCATGAGCGAGGTGGATTCTGACTTGCTCGGTAGCCTTGAGCGGCAGGTCTCATTCATGGCCTCGACATCACTGCTCATATTAGCGAGCCTTGTGACTGTGCTCAGCGCAGCCAGCGAAGACTTCATGGATATGTCATCGCTACAGTTCGTCGAGGAAGTCTCGCTAGAGATCGTTCAGATGAAATTGCTATTGATGATTTTTATCTTCGTATATGGCTTCTTCACTTTTAGTTGGGCGCTTCGCCAATATGGATTCTGTTTTATCCTGTTCGGCTCCTCCTTCAACACGGTCAGATATTACCAGAGTAACGAGGAATATCAGGCGCAGGCAGTGCCTCGGGATTTTAAGGCGGTGGCGAAGGTGCTGGACCGCGCAGCGCACAGCTACAACTACGGGATACGCGCTTACTATTTCGCGATGGCCGCACTCGCCTGGTTCATCAACGACTGGTTCTTCATGGCTGCCTGCGCAGTAGTTATATTCGTGCTCTATCGCCGCGAATTTAAGTCTAGCTCATTGCAGGCCATGGTCGACGCCAGACAGATTGGCAACGTCCATGATGAGGAAGAGATTAAGTTCGACTAGCTGTGAATCGTCTACTATCCCTCCGCTGGGACAATTAGATTTGATCGGCGGGAAAATCATCCACTTGTATTGCTAGATCTCTCGCCGCCTCGGCTGCCAGATAAGCATCAGCCTCGGACTTAGAACAGACTTTTTCCTTGACCGCCGTCTTAACCAAGACGCCTAAATCACCGGTGTCTGCTATAGTCCCATCCTTCAACGCCTGCCGAATCGCATCTCGAGTCGCTTTCGTTGCTAGCAGTTTCGTGAAGGCATCTTCGATGATGAAACTTGGGTCGCTAGCGTCCTTGCCAATATACATGGGCTCGCTAAGTCGCTGTCGAAGCGGTGAATCGTTGAACATAGTTTTCACCATGGTCTGCTCAAGTGCGTCATTCGGCAGCTTGTAACGCCTACCGAACGGGAAGATCACAAGCTTCAGTAGCCAGGCAATTGGCTTGTTAGGCAAGTTCTCGAAAAATTCACTAAACGCTATCTGACAGTTGTACATCGCCAATTGTATATTCCAATCAACATACGGAAGATCTTCTGGATTGCTGCCATTATCTTTGTAGTACTTCAACACCGCGGTCGCAAGATAGAGATTGCTAAGCACATCGCCAAGTCGTGACGAGAGTCGTTCCTTGCGCTTCAGCGCACCGCCCAAAAGCATCATGGAAATGTCTGAGACCAACGCCAGCGCAGAACTCATACGAGTTATCTGCCTGTAGTGTTTCGCCGTTGCATCACGCACAGGTGCCCGCGCGACTAGGGCAAAGGTGAGACTTAGACTTAGCGTGCGCACGAAATTGCTAAAGCAGTAGCCCGCGTGACGAAAGATAAGGCTGTCGAATTCCTTCAACCCCGCTTCGTTATCGCTGTCCTTCGCCGCCTGCATCTCGCGGAAGATGAATGGATGGCAACGAATCGCGCCCTGACCAAATATAATTAAGTTTCGCGTCAAGATGTTCGCGCCTTCAACCGTGATCGCAATCGGCACGCTCATGTAGGCATAGGCCAGATAATTGGCCGGCCCTAGAATCAGGCCCCTTCCACCGTGCACGTCCATGGCGTCCTGCACCACCTTCCTAGCGTTCTCGGTCATGTGGTATTTTGCGATTGCCGAAACCACAGAAGGCTTGATATGCAAATCAACAGCGCCCGCCGTCATGACGCGAGAGGCTTCTAGCTGATAGGCATAACCAGCGATACGCGCGAGCGCCTCCTCAATACCCTCGAAATTTCCAATTGGCATATTGAACTGTGTACGAATACGCGAATACGCACCTGTTAGCCTGTAACAAACTTTGGCGATTGCCGTACCGAGCGCGGGAAGTGATATAGCACGACCCTCGGAGAGACAGTCGACAAGCATCTGCCAGCCCTTACCCGCGTAGTCTGGCCCGCCGATAATCCACTCCAAAGGAATAAAGACATCTGTTCCTTGGGTCGGCCCGTTCATAAAGGCCATGCCCATCGGAATATGACGATTGCCGTGAATCACACCCGGGTGATCCGTCGGTATCAAGGCAACGGTAATTCCCAAATCAGTCTCATCACCCAGTAAATTATCAGGATCAGACATCTTGAAGGCTAAGCCCAATACAGTGGCAACTGGCGCCAAGGTTATATAGCGCTTGTTCCAAGTCAGAGACAGACCTAGGCATTCTTTGCCGTTGTACTCTCCCTTGCAAACAATGCCAGCGTCTATGATCGCGCCAGCATCACTGCCTGCTTCAGGGCTGGTCAGACCGAAACAGGGAATCTCGGTACCATTCGCTAGCCCCGGCAGATAGCGCTGCCGCTGCTCATCGGTGCCGTATTTTAAGAGTAGTTCAGCAGGCCCCAAGGAGTTCGGCACCATCGCCGTAACCGCCGCACTGCTACTCTTGGTAGCCAGCTTAGTTACGATGCCAGAATGCGCGATAGCTGCGAAGCCGAGGCCACCGTATTCCTTTGGAATAATCATCCCGAGGAAGCCCGCATCCTTCATGTACTGCCAGGCCTGCGGCGACATGTCTTTATCCTGCTGCACAATTTGCCAGTCGTCCAGCATGCTGCATAGCGTTTCAGTCTCGTTTTCGAGGAATGCTTGCTCCTCCTCGTTTAGTTCGGGTTTCGGATAGTTAAACAGCTCATTCCAATCCGGGTCACCCTGAAATAACTCCACTTCCCACCAGACGTCACCAGCCTCCAATGCCTCCATCTCTGTGCGGTTCATTGGCGGCAGCACACTCTGGAAGAATTTATACAGCGGCTGCGTCATCAACTGCATTCGCAGATCGGTAGCCACGTAGAAAAAGCCGGCCAGTAAAAGAAGAAGCCAAGGCAACCAGGCGAACCCACCATAAAATGTCATGGCTACTAGAAGAACTAGTACGGACGCGAGAATGGTAGACATGCGGGCACGCCGATAGGCGAAGACCCAAACTAGGGCTAATGCAATTAGGGACTGAACTAAAGTGCTCATATTTATCTAGCTCCGTGGAGGACTAAATTGACAGCCAGCGACTGGCTGAAGGATGGCTACTAGCGGATACCAAGCTTTCTTACTAGTCGTCTGAAGAGACTGCTAGGTTTCGGAAATTGAAAATCGGCGCTTTCTGGAATCCAAAACGGATCGCGAAAAAATGGCTGGTCGGCCGTACTGTTCATTGGAGTGTAGTATTTACATTCGGCAAAGTAATAGTGTGTCACCTGCGAGTGCCGCGACCTCGTTAAATCCTTCTGCGGAGCACCACCGTGTAAAAGATTAGCATGCCAAATAAGCGCTTCTCCCTTCTTTATGGTTCCATATTCTCCTTCTAGCTGTTCTCTCTCAACCACCTGCTGAATATATTCCTCGTACTTATGGTAGTTGTGATAGCCCGGCTCGAGATCGAAATCATGCATGGAATACTCGTGCAGCTTATGACTTCCGGGGTAATACAGCAGCGGACCATTGTCTTCATCGATGTCTTCTAGGGCGACCCAAACACCAACCATAAAGTTGCTGGGTATCGAATTGAAGTGGATCGTGTCGGAGTGCGTGAACTGCCGCGTACCGATGGGAAAGTTTAATGTCTGAAATGGCAACGATGGCCGACCGAGCAGCTGCTGCAACGCAGCCGCTATGTTTTCGTTTCTTGCCAGCTGTCTGACTTCCTCTACAGTCTTCCACCCGTCTTGGATTCTCGCGGGCAGTGTTGGATTTTGCTGATAGTCTTCGGGATAGAGCGGCTGGAGTGTCTCGACGATAGTGTCGAGCAGTGACTCATCGAGAGAGAAATCGGCGATCAGGTAGCCACGCTCATGGAACTCAGCAACCTGCGCCTCAGATAATACATCGGTGATGCTTTGCTTAATGCTTTCTTTTTCCATGTCCACTACGGCCTCTTGCCTAAGGCGCGCTGCATGATCTCATTCTGGATTGTCATCATATGACCGATGGATCGGCGCCAATATTCGGAGTTATGGCTCCCATGATTCTGCATATAATCAAACGGTACATTGTTTAACATCAATAACTGAGCCATCTCTCGCGCCTCTTCCACGAGCCCGTCTTCGGTACCAGAGTCCATGTAGATATGCGGCATCTGACTCCTGGGAACCTCATAGATAATCGCAAAAGGATCGTAGGCGTCGGCCTGCTCGGCAGTTGCGAAGTCGACCCCCTTCGGTGTGCGTTCACCCTGTGTGCTGAAACCCGGTATATCGATAATCTTCGAAATAAATGCATCTGCCTCATCGATCCTGGCCTGACGCTGCGGGTCTGTCGGCCCGGATTCGCGATTCGCGCCAGCGCGGATTGCGGCGGCTGCGGTACGTGCATGACTCAGGGCGCCACTGCTGCTTCCAATAGAGACAAATAGCTCACTGTTCCTAAGACCCATGGAATAGGCACCAAAGCCCCCCATTGAGAGACCGGCAATAGCTCGACCTGCACGTCTTGATTCCGTACGGTACCTCGAATCCACATGGCCGATCACATCATTGACAATGTGGTCCTCCCAATTGTTCGTCTGTCCCTCTTCGCTGGAGGCATAGTTAATAAACCAGCTATTACCCGCATCGGGCAATACAACGATAAGATCATTCAGCTCTCGCGCATAGAACGCAGCCGCCAGATTTCGCCCCCATACCGTGTAATTTTGCATGTATCCATGCAGCAAGTAGAGAACAGGATAACGGGCATCGCTGAGGTAGTAGTTTTCAGGCAAGACGATATCGAACCTCATCCGCCTATCTACTGCCGGACTATAGAATTCGACGGTTTCCAACCCGGGAGGAATTGGCGCCGCTACCTGCTCTAATTCACTGGCATTTTGAGCTGTGGCCTGCCCTATTACCAGCTGCGCCAGCAGCGCAATACCGACGAGGAATGATCTGCAGGAATCGATCTCTTTCATGGTTCTTACCGGCCGCTCAACTGTCATTGGTATATTGTGATAGGCCCGAGTTTACCGCAAATAACGAGATGCTTCCCGCGTTTCTATTTCGCAGCCAGAGCACAGGGCGCGCGTGATCTAAAGCGATGAAGAAGGAAAGTACACTGCAGGAAAACGAGTTTACGCGCGCCTCCTTGTTATTCTAAGCCCTCCTTTACTGGCTCAATCGCCTATGAAAACATAGCGCGCATCATCAATTACGTCCGCATGGCTGGGGAAATAGCGGTGAGGAAATTTCCACTCATAGGATTACCAATCTTCAGTAAGCTAGTCACCGCGCCCCCTAACAGCATCTGCCAGACACGCTATCCGCATCTTCTCGCCGCCTAAAGACGGAACGATTATTTATCCTGTAACATAGAGGAAGCATTGCACTCTTTTCCTAACTCGGAGATTCAATCGTGAAGCTGCCCAATCTCAGGATTCGCCCCAGATCACTAGCAAGCCCTGCTTTTCTAATCAGCCTATTTCTGGGATCTCCGGTATTTGCAAACTGCAATTTTTCTGACGACAGCGAAGAGATAATCCGCGGTAGCATCTACAGTGAAACTAACGACAACAATCGTCGTGACAGATTCGAAGCCGGCATTGCAAATGTGAATGTGAGCAATGGCTGCGAGGTCGTACAGACAGATAGCGGGGGCAATTACCGCATCCCCATTCATGCAACTCAGATCCTATTTATCACTAAGCCCGCCGAGTTCGATTTGCCATTGGACGATAGCAATAGCCCGCAATTCTTCTATAGACACTATCCCGAGGGCACACCAAAGGAGATCGCTGGCACGTCTATAGAATGGGCTTGGCCGGTGATTGAGCCTACAGGCCCGTTGCCCAGCGTGATGAATTTCGGACTGATAGAAAGAGAGCTATCGGCGAGTGAGTTTACAGCTCATGCGTTTGCGGACACCCAGGCAAGATACGAGATAGGCCAGGATATGTTGCGAGAGGACTTGGTCAATCCCTTGATCGGCAACCCCTATGGTGTCGAATTTGGGATTACAGTTGGCGATGTGGTTTATGACAATCTCGGGCTCTACGATCGCCACAAAGCCATGATGGCATTGATGGAAATCCCGCAGTGGAATTTACCCGGAAATCACGACATCAACTTCGCTTCCCCCAATGCGGTTTTTGCTAACGAAACCTTCAAGAGTTATTTCGGGCCAACCTACTATTCGTTCAACCAAGGCAATGTTCATTTCGTTGCCTTGAACAATGTCGAATACGCCGGTGAGAGCAAGCAGTTTGGAAGTTCGAGATACCGCGGATTTATTCCAGAGTATCAACTGAGTTGGTTAGAGCAAGACCTCGCGAATGTGGCAGCTGACAAACTCATTGTTATAGCGACTCACATTCCGCTAATCAGTGAGGCCGATGACGGCCAGTCTGAACCTCATAATGGACCTAGCACCGAGAACTTTTCGAGATTATTGAAAATACTCGAACCGTTTTCGAATATTTATGGCATCGCGGGACACGACACAAGCAATAGTTGGAAGGCGGAAGTTAATCACAACCATGGCTGGCAAGGGCGGCCGTGGATCGCACATACCCTAGCCGAGGTACGCGGCAGTGGCTGGTCCAAAGGGCTTAGCGATGCCCGTGGCGTGAGAGACTCGATAATGGAAGACGGCAACCCCAACGGCTTCTATGTCTTAAGGTTTGAAGATACAGCCGTCACTCCCGACTTTATCCCCTTCCCGTTCGGGGCCGATGCAGGGCAGCATCTACGCATCACCCTCGACCCACCGCTATCCGAAATCGAGAGCGGCAGCATCAATCGCGGCATTGTGCAGGCGAACACCAAAGTAGTTGTTAATCTCTTCGACGGTGGAGTACGGGATTCGGTTTGGGCGTCCATAGATGGCGAAGAAGCCCAGGCAATGACCTATGTTGTACGAACAGACCCCTTCGTAGAAAGACTCGACAGCAGATACTTGAATACCGACAGTGAATACAGCCCTGCGGCTCGCTCTGCACATATCTGGGAAATGAATCTGCCAGATGGCTTAGACGAGGGTTTACATACTGTCGAAATTGAATCCGAAGATGAATTTGGTCAACAGCGTGAAGGGGCAATGACGTTCGAGATTCTCAATCAATAGATCTGATCTACTTAAGATCGGGCAACATCGGCATCTCGACCTTTAACACCTGGCGCGTACTTCGTAGAATCGCCCAGAGAGAGTTGCCGTCAATAGAGCGATCCCATGCGATGCCCTGACCATTCAGCCCTGGCAGCCGAACTGTTGCGAGCCAGTCTAACTCCGACCCCGCCTGGGGCAGCGCCATGACATATATTTCCGGGTCGTCGTGTCCGCTAAGATACAAATAACCGTCGCTTCCCCAGGAACCACCCGAGTTACTCATCGGTGACATTCTTCGCAGGATTTCCGCAGGCAACGTCCAGCTTTGTAACACCTGAAAGTCGTCATCGAATTGCACCATGACAGTGTTACGTGTTTCTCCGTAGGGTTCAGTCATACCTCTTTGTACAATATCGTAGTTCGCGAACGCGCCCCACCACGAACCATTGTGTCTATCCAACCAAGCAAAGGATCCTAACATAACACCGAAGCTATGGCTTTCGATGTGCTGCATGGTGGCTACATCCCACACTTCGACGGTACTCATCATTGGCCAGCCTGGATAATTCGAATGAGCCGAGTACAGATTTCCTTCGACAATTACACCGCTATCCAGATGAGTAAGCGGGCTACTTGACTGAGAATTTTCGCTCGATTGCTGCATCGCCCTCCCAGTATTTTTGTCATGCTCGGTCACACGCACGTTACTAATCGCGTAGAAAGAATCTGCCCCTACTGCGACAGCTTGATACGCATCGTATGCATCAAATTGCTTCACGATCTTGGCATCGAATTCGGGTGGTTGAGCAGAAACGCCTGAAGCCGCCAGCACGCAAAGAAAGTGAATGAGTAAAGATGGAAAGTATTTCATCGGAACGAGTTTCATAAGACTTCACCCTTAAGCTCAGCTTCGTAGATAGGAAGCTCCATTCACATCGATAATAGTGCCGGTGGAAAACTCAGCACCCTCGGAGGCAAGAAATAACACAGCATGGGCGACCTCTTCCGGCTCGGCAACACGATTGAAGGGGCTCTGTGCCTTGATTTCAGCTCCTTCAGGGCCATTCAATCTATCAGCGGTGAGTTCGGTATTGACGAAGCCCGGCGCCACTGCACCGACGAATATCTTGTACTCGGCTAGCGCTACAGCCAATGATTGGCTGAGGGAATTTAGGCCCGCCTTGCTGGCGCCGTAGGCTGCCTTCGTTGGTTCTCCACGAAACGCGCCACGGGACGTGATATTGACGATACGACCGCCACCCTGATCGATCATATGCTTTGCGGCACAGAAGCAGATATTGGCCGGGCCGATAAGATTGGCATCGATCGTTTGCCTCCACGCCTGCTGCCAATCCTCGTAGTTGGTAGTTGGCAGCGGGTGGTCGTTGCCTATACCCGCATTGTTCACGACGATATCCAAGCTACCGAAATGCTGTATTACATCATTTACCGCCTTCTCGACCTGATCGGGGTCGGCAACATCCGCCTTGATTGCTAGGTGACCGTTTCCTTCTAACTCGGCGAGAGTCTTATCGGCGCTCACCTGATCGCTGCGAAACAGCACAGCGACTCGCGCACCCTTTTTTGCGAACGCTAAAGCGATTGCCCTACCGATTCCGCGAGTGCCTCCGGTTACTAGCACCGTCTTATTAGTAAAATCCAATCGTGTGTTCTCTCAAATGTTGCGACGACGTATCTAAAATATTTAACAGCTAAGCTAAGCAATCCCATCCATCTGCGCCAAGCGCTGAACTAACTCCTCAACTCTCGTACTGTATCCCCACTCGTTATCGTACCAACTCACGACCTTCACTAAGCGAGCGTCCATCACCTGCGTCAGCAATGAATCGAAGATGCTGGAATGAGAATTGCCAATAATATCGCTGCTAACAATTTCTTCGGTGGAATATTGCAGGATACCTTGCATCGGGCCAAGCGCGGCTGCCTGCATTGCCGCGTTTATCGATTCGACTGTCGCATCTGCGTTGAGCTCAACCACGAAGTCTACGATGCTGCCATCGGGAATCGGCACACGCATCGCCAGGCCGTCCAACTTACCAGCCAATTCGGGCATAACCAGACCAATAGCCTTCGCCGCCCCAGTTGAAGTCGGCACTATATTCGTAGCCGCGTTACGCGAACGCCGCTTATCGCTACCATGGGGCGAATCTATCAGTCGCTGGCCCGAGGTATAGGCGTGCACCGTCGTGAGCAAGCCGCGACGAATGCCAAAGGTATCGTGCAACACCTTTGCTAGTGGCGCGGCGCAGTTAGTCGTGCAGCTCGCATTACTAATGATTGTACTGGAAGGAGTAACCACATGATCGTTAACGCCACTCACAAGAGTTGCATCGAGAGGATCTTTACAAGGCACCGTCAGCACGACACGTTTAGCGCCGCCATCAATATGTTTCTGCAGATCCACTAAGTGCCTGAAGGCGCCGGAGCTCTCTATGACGTAATCGACTCCCAATTCCTTCCACGGTAGTTTCGCAGGATCTCTTTCGCTCAACACCTTGAACTTATCGCCATCGATTTCCATATCATCGCCCTGGAAACTCACTTCGCCAGGAAACACTCCATGAGTGCTGTCATACTTAAAGGCATAAGCCAGCTGATCAGGGCTGGCAAGGTCATTCACCGCAACTACATCATAGTGTTTGCGTAGTTTCGCGATGCGCATGATAGTGCGACCGATTCGACCGAAGCCGTTGATAGCAATTTTAGGTAACGACATAGTACTTCTCCAAAACTACACTGAGCCTACTCCGCCAACATCTTCTCTGTTAGCTCCCAAAGTCTCATTGCGCCTTCCTCACTCACCGCCCAAGGTGCAACATCGCAGAATCTTGGCGAGTCTTCAGTAGCGAGATTAGACACGTCACAGTCTTCACAATAGAGGCCGCCGGTGTCGGCAAGCGCATCACTGGTTGCGGCCCACAGCGTTGTGCTGCACCCCTGGGTAGTCGACTTGAACATCGCCGCGACCTGCTCGGAAAGATTGCCATCGGCATCAGTCCAGCCTAGAGCCATCATCTCTTCGTTGGGCAGGTGCCGCTGTAATGGTGTAAGAATTCCGCCCGGGTGAACCGAGAACGCCTGCACGCCCTGATCTCGATACTTCATGTCTAGGCCCAATGCAAACAGAGCATTCGCTGTCTTCGCCTGAGCATACGCAGTCCATTTTTCGTAGTCGGTAGATTCGAATTGAATATCGTCCCAGAGAACATCACTCCGACGATGCGCAATAGAGGAGAGACAAACAACGCGTGCCGAACCGGCATTTTTCAATAGAGGCAGCAGCTCGTTTGTAAGGGCGAAATGCCCTAAATGATTGACACCAAACTGCGATTCCCAATTATTGCCGACCCGCGCTTCTGGGCAGGCCATAATGCCGGCATTGTTAATCAACAAGTCGAGCTTCGATTCTCGATCGGCAATAGAGCCCGCATAGGTACGAACGCTAGCGAGGTCGGCAAGGTCCATCGCATCAACGATCACCTCTCCGCCTATATCCTGAAGGTTTTCCTTCGCCTTTTCGGGCGTGCGCACCGGCACATAGACTTTCGCACCGGCACCAACTAGCGCACGTGTTGTCTCTAGACCGATGCCGGAATAGCCACCGGTTACGACTGCAACTTTGCCCGACAGATCTTTGTCTGCCAAAATTTCACTGGGCTCGGGCTTGGCGTTGAATCCGGGATTCAGGTTCTTCTGAACTCTTACTGACATTTTGTACCCTCTATTAGTGGGACTGATACGCCCCACTGAAAACCTTGTTCTGCTTCTACCTTAACGGAATCTCAAGCGGCTGTGAATGTATTCATACCTCCGCTAGAGACAACGGCTCCGCTGCAAGTTAGGAAGTCATCCTGCATCATCTGCGCAAGTGTTGTCGCATCGCTAGCCGTATTAGCGATAAAGCGCTGGTCCGTCTCGAGCAGCCTACCAATAACTATTCCACGCACCGGCTCGGTTCTGTCGAAACAGACCGTGTAGGTTTCAATTTTCGCTGCACCACGAGGTGCTTCGACAAATTCCGGGCTAGTCATGGCGTTGATCTGGGCCTGAATCTTCGCATTTGACTCTCTTTGCCATTCACCCCGTATCGGTGAAGCAGAATAAATGCCCGTCGCGTGTTTCGATAGACGCCCACCGTTTGCTGTTATCAGCGCGTACTGCTCTGGTCTGGCACGCAGCAAGGGTACTGCAGTCGCGATAGCGTGCATCGAATAATTGTTGCCCGGCCCGCCGAAGAATGGCAGCCCACCTGTCAAGGTTAGACCACGCGGATCGGAGTAAGACAATCCTAGTGCGTCACATGCAACCTCGACAGCCGATGGGAAACAGGAATAGATATCGATCAGGTCTATGTCCTCAAGCGTTTTATCTGCCATCGCAAACGCCTGCTGGCTATTTGCTTCTATGGCCGGCGAGGAGTGGAGATTGACTCGGTCACTAATTAGCAATTTCTCGTTCGCCTCACTACAGCCATGAAGAAAGACCCACTTGCGAGGATCGATACCAAGTTGCTTTGCCTTTCCTACCGAAGTCATGACTACGGCTGCGCCTTGGTTTACTGCGTCCCGTGAATTCATAAACTTCGGATAGGGGAAACAGATGAAACGATTTTCTTTGCTAACACTAGCCAGTTCTGTTGCAGAGCGCCGTGTGCCATAGAAGGAGAAGGAATTAGCTGCAGCGACGTCAGTAAAGGGCGCGAACAGCTCCCCCATGGCTAACAGGTGTTCTTCGACAGACCGCCTTCTCTCTTTTCGAATCGCGTTCTCAAAAAGAGGATAGGCGTGAATTGGCGCAGTCAATCCATGAGCTATCTCATGAGCGCTTGCCAGGGCCTCACCTATGCCCCGGTCTTCCTGCGAGCTGGGGTCATCTTCCTGCCAATTCAGATCAATCTTATTTCTTGCTGCGAGCTGCGCCGTTCGAATCGCCTCGGAACCGGTAAGAAGCGCAACAGATACGTCGCCGTGACTTATTCGCTCCGCCATCTCGTTGATCAGTTTCTGCGGAGTGTTTCCACCGACATTGCTGTAGATGGCATTTACTGGATTCGCACCTAGTCTTCTTGCTACAGCACGGGGTGGATTCTCGGCGCGGCCATTTGAGGTGACTACACGTGGCTGCTTGTAGGAATCTTGAAATATTCGAACTACCGCAAGAGTATCTATTTCTGCAGCTAGCTTGCGCCCTATGCCCGTGTCAGCCAACGCAACGCTCGCTGCCTCGGCGGCGATGCCCATAGGCGAGTGTGCCAGCTCGGGACTAGTCTCTCTATCTGTGAACTGACCAGCTCCAACTAATATTGGTGTTGAATCTAACAAGCGGAATTCCTTCCAAGCAATTAACGAAGTAGCCGACTCTTACCCGAGAGAACTTCCTCAACAGAACTATCAGCTATCTTTCGGGCCGATCCATTCGAAAGGGTTGCGTGCTAATTCCCAGAGATGACCGTCAGGATCTTTGAAGTAGCCAGGATAGCCACCCCAGAAAACTTTCTGTGGAGTTTTTACTAGCGTCGCTCCAGCAGCAACGGCTTCCTTCATGGCTGCATCTACTTCCTCTTCGCTCTCGAGGTTGTGCGCTATTGAAAAGCTATTAAACCCCTCGCCCTTTCCCGGCACCATCGCGTCCTCTGCCAAAGCCTCTCTTCCGTATAGACCCAGCCAGGTTCCATTGAGGGTGAAAAAGGCAACTTCTGGAGGGGATTCCAGTTGTGGAAAGCCAAGTCCGTCACGATAGAACTTTACCGATCTTTCTATATCATCTACACCGAGTGTGATCATGCTCATACGTGGTTTCATTGCTGTATTCCCTGCGGCAGCTTTTTTAGGTTGCGATATTCAGAATCCAAATTCGATGCTTATTGCTTACGGTCTATTTATCAGTGTCGCGCCTAAATGGCCAATCAAACGATCAATCAGGCGGCTAACTTGCCGCCGCCATCGCACTGGCATTTGCATCTTTGGGGTTATCGAAAGTCAGCACGCCATCTTCCAGCGCCTCACTTCGAATCATCTTCTTATCTAAACTATAGTTCTGCGTATTCACCCAAGGCGCTTTTTCACCCTGTTTGGGGAACAGATGCATCACGCGCTCCATATATCCCGCACTGAAATCATCAATCCATGGCTTGCTTGGCATGTTGGAGTCTTCAACTGGCAACACCGCCACACACTGACGCATCGACAACTCGTCCATTCGATTCAGCAATTTGCAGGCGTATTCCGCCGTCAAATCTGCACGCAGCGTCCATGAAGCATTAACGTAACCAAACGTATGCACCATGTTAGGAATATCGGAATACATCATGCCTTTATAGCTAAAGGTATCAGGGAAATGGATCTTCTTGCCATCAACAGAGAAATTAACCCCCGACATCACAAGCAGCTTCAAACCCGTTGCGGTCACAATTATATCAGCCTCTAACTCTTCTCCATTAGCCAGCTTCAAACCTTTCTCTGTAAAACAATCAATATGCTCGGTTACTACCTTGGCACTACCTGACTTAATTGACTGGAACAAATCAGAATTAGGCACCAAACACATGCGCTGATCCCAGGGATTATAGGAAGGTGTGAAGTGCTTATCAACATCGTAGTCTGGACCCAACTCCTTGCGAACCATCTTCAACAGCTTGGCTTTGACTTTCTCAGGTGCTGTACGGGTTTTGTCGTACACATAGCGCTGTAACTTAATGTTCTTGAAACGGGTAATAGCATAGGCCCAGGTCTCTGGCAGAACCTTGCGCAAAGCGTTGGCAATCTTATCCGTGTCAGGGGCTGACACGACATAGGTTGGCGAGCGTTGCACCATGGTCACGTCAGCACCACGTTCAGCCATAGATGGCACTAACGTCATTGCGGTGGCGCCACTGCCAATGACAATGACTTTCTTGTTTTTATAATCGAGCACTTCCGGCCAGAACTGTGGATGAATAAGCTGACCTTTATAGTCATCAATGCCTTTAAAGTCTGGGGTAAACGCTTCCTCATAACTGTAGTATCCACCACACATCAGCAGCATATTGCCCGAAATGGTTTTGGTTGAACCGTCTGCCAATTCAACATCGACATGCCAGCAGGCATCTTCAGATGACCATGCGGCGTCTTTTACACTGTGTTCGAATCTAATCTTGTCTCGAATGTCATACTCATCTGTCGTCTCGTTCACATACTTACAAATAGACGGACCATCAGCAATCGACTTGGCTTCTCGCCAAGGTTTGAAATTGTAGCCAAGGGTATGCATATCACTGTCTGAGCGAATACCGGGATAGCGAAACAAATCCCACGTGCCGCCAACCGCTTTCCTGCCTTCCAAAATCGTGAAGGTTTTACCGGGACAGGATTTAATCAGATGCACGGCCGCACCAATCCCTGATAACCCAGCACCGACGATAATCACGTCTTGATAATCTAAGCCTTCATTTGAATTTTCTGCTGCTTCTGACATAGCTTCCTCTGACCTATTGACCCTGTTTATAAGACGGGTTCCCCGAACACGCAATTAAACACCTTTCACTCAAAGGGTAAAAATTGGGCATAGGAGGGACGCATCCAAGCACCTGTCAAATTGGAGTTTCAAAATCACGCCAGGACTATACCCAGCGCCTAACCTTCTTTTTATAGGCAAGATATTCTTCCCCAAACTTCTCTTCCAGATAGGCCGCTTCCTTAGCTATCGCAACGTGATAGAGAAGGTAAGCAGCCGGAATAAAACTAATATAGATCCAGAAACTGTTACTGGCGACTCCGATGCCGATGTTAATCAGACAGAATCCGACATAGATGGGATTGCGCGACCAGGAGTAGAAGCCGGTTGTCACGATTGAAGTAGTAGGCTTCCAGGGTTCGATAGCAGTGCCCACTCGCTTGAATGAAGTGGCCACGAGAATCGCTATCGTGATACCAAACAACACCAGCACATAGCCGAAGATTTCAGCGGATTCCGAGATACCGAACCCCACAGGCCACAGATATTGCAGGCCCGCTCCCAAGAGGATACAACTCGCAAATATCGCAGCAGGCGGGAACTTAACCGCAGCGCCTTTCTTGTCAAGAAGCTTGTCTTGGGTTGGTTCCCTATGCGATTCGTCACTCATTGCTCACTCCACTCCACTCGGTTCGGTTCGGTTCGGTTCGGTTCGGTTCGGTTCGGTTCGGTTCGGTTCGGTTTAATAATCAGTATATACCCAACAGCTACTGGCGTGCGCCCAAGACAAGCTAGCAGAATAGTGCATCTTAGCTGACAGCCGGATTACCGAAATCCGGCATCTCGAAAAGGCAGATATTGAGGCCACGTTCTGGGTACTTGTCTTCGAATTCCGGCGCGACAGCCATCTCTCCTAGATAGCTTCCCTCAGGATTGTGCTTATCGAAGAGTTCCTGCAGATAGTCACTACTCAGAAAAGGGCTATTTATGGTGGCGATGACTTTCGCGCCCGGCGCACAAAGGCTGTGAAGCTTCTTCATTACTGCGCCGTAGTTTTTTGCTGAATCGAAACTGCCACGTTGCCGCATCGGCGGATCGATAACCACTATATCGTAGCGACCAAACTGTTTGATTTTCCCCCAAGACTTAAATAGGTTATGCGGGACCGACTGTACGTTGCGCAGGTCTTGCTGGTTTAGAGTATGATTCTCTTCACCCCACTTAATACTAGTCTTGCTCATATCAACATTAGTCACTGATCTCGCGCCGCCGGCAATAGCAGCTACAGAGAGCGAACAGGTATAGGCAAATAGGTTCAACACGTTGGCATCGAGAGAATTTTCTAGCAACCAATCGCGCAAGCAGCGCATATCCAAAAACAAGCCACAATTCTGCTGCGTGCCGGGGTGCACATCGAAGTGCAGGCTCCCTTCGCTTGCGACTATCGGGCCTGCTGCTTCGCCATAGATGGTCTGTGCAGGGGCGCCGCGCTCGAATCGATTTTGAAGTACGATCGTGCGAATTTGCTTATGCTCATCGGCAAGCAGCAAACTCTCCTTCAATTCCTCAATATCATCTATAGCCGCATGGGCAGTTATCAGAACCAGCGGTCGAAACCAGTCGATGCAGATATGTTCGAGACCGGGAAAGCGCTGGCCCCGACCATGAAACACCCGGCGCGCGTCACTCTGGTCGCTTGCGAAAAAAGCAGCTGCGGATTTTTGTATCGCGTCTAGATTATTAAGAGTCAAAGCATTATTTCTCGGGAGTTAAGCTGCCAGTGTAGTAGCAGCACAGGAAGTTTAGGTTAAGGGATTTTGACACTGATGACAGTAAATAGCAGCGACATCTAAGTTTTGGTTTTTCTATTGCGAATCTCGACTGACGCATAGTCCGCCATAGGTTTCTGTTCTTCTAGGCGCTTCAGAAATACATCAACATCATCAAAGGGCAAGTCTTTAAGCGCAGCATAGTCAATATTCCACCACTTGCTCTTCATAAGACTCACAATCTGCTCCATATTAAAACGCGTACGCACAACCTTACCCGGATTACCGACTACGATCTGATAAGGCTCAACATCCTTGGTTACCACTGCATTACGTCCGATAACGGCGCCGTCGCCAATTTTGACTCCCGCCATCACAACTACATTATGGGCGATCCAGACATCGTGGCCTATGCTCGAGTAGACACAGCTCGCCTTGTAAGCTCCACTTACAGACATGCTACTAGAAACCCAATCGATCGGATGGTTGTCTGTCGGTTGGCCAAGAACCACATTGCGCCCAATAGAACAGAACCTACCAATCGATTCGAGATTCCATATCTCGCCACCCTCGCGCATATAACTGTAAGCGCCCATGTGAAGCGGATGATCGGCCTTAGGTAATCGAACTTGCACATCGCCCAGTCGTGAATGCTCCTCCATGATCAGGTGAGATTGCGCACTAATATTGCTGAAATCCTGAATACGGATACCGCGCCGTTTCGCTTTCAGTTTTTCAAGTCTATTTAGAATACTTGGCACTTATTCAGTGGCTCCCTAGCTTTCTTTTCGTTCATAGCGGTAACCGAGCGAGATGCCCAAGCCGCGAACAGAATTGAGCGTCTAATTTTCGCGAAATCTAACGGTGTCGCGCAAAATTGCCTACTATCATCAATAGTAGCAATAGAATCTGTTAACTATACGGTATACTGCCCCGCAATGAGTAGTGCACACGACATTTTACATTCCGTTTTTGGCTTTTCGACTTTCCGCCCTCCCCAAGATCAAATAATCGACGCCCTTATACTCGGCGACGATGCATTGGTTTTGATGCCAACTGGCGGCGGCAAGTCGCTCTGCTATCAGATTCCTGCGCTCGTGCGCGAGGGTTGTGGCGTCGTTATTTCCCCCCTGATCGCATTGATGCAGGATCAGGTAAGTGCAATGAGATTACTGGGCGTACGCGCCTCCTTTCTCAACTCTACTCTGAGCGCCGTTGAAGCGAGAGACATCGAGCAGGTACTGCTTGCCGGGGAATTGGACCTGCTTTATATAGCTCCGGAGCGATTCACGCAGGCAAACACGCTGAGACTACTTAGAGAAGCTCCCATCTCTCTATTCGCCATCGACGAGGCTCATTGTGTATCGCAGTGGGGTCATGATTTTCGAGCCGACTACCTAAAGCTAAGCCTGCTACACGAACTGTTTCCCGAAATACCGCGCATCGCGCTTACCGCGACTGCAGACGCAAGAACCCGCACCGAAATTATCAGTCGATTACAGCTGGAAGAAGCAGGGCAATTCATCGCCGGCTTCGACCGCCCCAACATTTGCTATCGCATCGCGTTAAAACACAATGCAAAACAGCAGTTCTTGAAATTTTTGAAAGACGAGCACGCCAACGATGCGGGCATCGTGTATTGCCTCTCTAGAAAGAAGACAGAGGACATCGCCTACTGGCTGCAAGCGCAAGGCTTTAATGCGCTCCCTTACCATGCTGGCCTCCCTGCCCAGACCCGAGCTGATCATCAGAGCAAATTCCTGCGCGATGAGGGGGTGATCATCGTTGCCACCATCGCCTTCGGCATGGGAATCGATAAACCCGATGTGCGTTTCGTCGCTCACCTGGACCTGCCTAAGACTATCGAGTCTTACTATCAGGAAACCGGCCGTGCAGGCCGCGATGGAGAGCCTGCCGATGCGTGGATGATCTACGGCCTGCAGGATGTCATTAAGCTAAGACAGATGATGGAAGGCTCAGATGGCAGCGAAGAGCATAAGCGTGCTGAGCAGCACCGCCTGAATGCGATGTTGGGTCTGTGTGAAATTACCAGCTGTCGTCGTCAGGCCCTGCTCGGCTATTTTGATGATCATCTAGAGCAGCCGTGCGGAAATTGCGATTGCTGTCTCGAGCCGCCACAAACTTGGGATGGCACTGAGGCGGCAAGAAAGGCATTGAGCGTCGCCTATCGTACCGATCAGCGCTTCGGCGTGAATCACCTCATCGACGTACTTCGCGGCGCCGAGAACGACAAGATATTTCAGTTCGATCATCACCGACTTGCCTCCCACGGCATCGGCCAGGAATTGGACAATAACCAGTGGCGCTCGGTATTTAGACAGTTGGTCGCCAGAGGCTATCTGAGCGTCGATCTGGAGCGCTTCGGCGCGCTTCGGCTGGAGGAGAGTTGCCGGCCCTTGCTGCGCGGCGAAGAGACGATTCAGCTTCGAGTTGACGTTAAGCAAAAAACGGCGAAGCGACAAACCAAGACACCACTTGCCGATGATGTCGATGTAGCCCTATGGGAAGCACTGCGCGAATGCAGACGGCAGTTTGCCGAAGATAAAGGCGTACCTCCTTACGTGATCTTTCACGACAGCGCGCTGCAGGAGATGTGCATGAACCTACCCCAAGATATGAATGCTTTTGGCATGGTGAGTGGCGTGGGTGAGAGGAAACTAGAAAAATACGGCCCTGCTTTTCTTAGGGTTATTGCGGATCATCTGGCTTAGGTGATTGGTTAGGATTCGCTTAGCAGCCTTCAGTGTTGGCTAAGGGGTTCCTCTAGCTAGTTCAGAGTCTTTCTTTGACTTGGTTCTCCTCCAGCAGGTTCAGAGTCTTTCTTTGACTTGGTTCTCCTCCAGCAGGTTCAGAGTCTTTCTTTAGCTTGGTTCTCCTCCAGCAGGTTCAGAGTCTTTCTTTGGCTGAGTTCTCAACCAAAAGAGATTGCAAAGGTGCAGCGTAGTTGGCACCCTTAAGCGCGGTCCCGAATAACAAAGTGAGGATTCCCGATGTCCATTCGAAATCAGCCCAAGCCAGCCCTAGCAGTACTCTTCAGCCTTTTCGTAATCCCGTTCACAGCAAATGTCTATGCCGCCGAACTGGACCGCATTGGCACCTTCGACTTCCCAACCTCAGGATCGCCTGCTGCACAGGAACATTTTATCCGCGGCGTGGGCTTTCTACACAGCTTCGGCATGGCGCAAGCGCAGAATGAGTTTAGAAGCGCACAGGAAATCCAGCCCGACTTCGCCATGGCCTATTGGGGAGAGGCGTTCACCTATCAGCACCCATTTTTTGGACAGAAAGATGCAGGTCCTGGCGAAGCCCTAATGCGCCTCGGCGCGACTAGTGAGGAACGACTCGCCAAGGCACCGACTGAACGGGAGAAGGGCTTTCTGCGAGCGGCCGAAGCCTATGCATTGACCGTTGGCGGCATGGTAGAACGACGCATCGCCTGGATGAATGCCATGGCAGATCTCTACGCGCAATATCCCGATGATGTCGAGGTGAAAGCCTTCTACGCAGCATCCATGTTAGCCGGTGCGACTGCCTCTCCAAACGATAGAGCGCGCATCAATATGCGTGCTGGCGCCTTAGCTCTGGAGTTGTTCAAGGAGAATGACAATCACCCCGGCGCAGCTCACTACGTAATACACGCCTTCGATGATCCAATCCATGCGCCGATTGCGTTGGAAGCAGCGACCGCCTATGCCGACATCGCACCTGCAGTGTCTCACGCTCGACATATGCCCACACACATATTCATTCAACATGGCATGTGGAATGAGGTCTCTGTCTGGAACGACTCTGCATTCAATGCAGGGCTAGAACTCTGGCAAGAAGGCGATTCCACCGGTGACATGAATCATTCCTCCGACTGGGGCCAATATGGCGATCTGCAACTCGGTGATCTTGAGAAGTCCGAGAGATGGATCAGGCGCGCACAAATGGTTCTAGACAACGCTCCCAGCAGCGGGCGCGCGGCGGGCACTGTTACGACGATGAAGGCCAGACACATAATTGAGAGCAAGCAGTGGCAAGTGCAGCCATTTTCCAATGATCTTGATGCTACAGAATTGCTAGCACTCGGTTTAAGTGCCGCCAATCTCGGCGATCTAACACTCGCAAATCAGGTCGTAGAGAAATTAGGCACTATGCTAGCGGCTAGTCCAGATAGTGGGCAGCTAAAACTAGTACATCACGAAGTCGCCGCTCTAACCCTGCACAAGGAATCTATGCAGCAAGCTATGATTGATGTGGCTAAACGCCAGCAAGCTATCGAGCTCATGAACGAGGCAATGACAATTAGAGAGAGCCAACGCGCACCTAACGGCGCCGCTACTCCGCTAAAACCTGTTCACGAATTAGCTGCAGAAATGATGTTAGAGATGGGCATGCATGACGAGGCAGCCGAGTTGTTCGGGACCTCATTGCAACGCCTTAGAAACCGACCCTGGTCGCTTCTCGGCGCTGCGCGCAGCCACAAAAACCTAGGCGAGGAAGCTAAAGCCTCCATGATGTACGAATCACTGTTGGCGGTATGGAGCGATGACAGCCACCCTGCCGTTCAGGAAGCGAAGCAGTATCTAGGATACTAGTCGCCACGTGGTCAAAACTAAAACAGATTCAAGAATAAAAAGAGAATGTCTATGAGTAAGCAGGATTTAGAAAAAGTAGCAGCCAATGGATTGATCAATCGACGCCATTTACTCGGCCTTGGCTTGACAGGGATGGGCACAGTCGCATCCACTTCCTTACTAGGAGCCGACGCAGGACTCAATCTGGAAATTCCTAGATGGTCTAAGGCGCCTGGAGCCAATGCCAGCGGTTATGGCTCGCGCTCTCGGTTTACTGACGACATGCAGAGAATGGCGGGCAATCCTAACCCACTCTATCCCGGCGGCGGCGCATCGCGCTCGCCACTGCATCAATTGCAGGGCAGTATCACCCCGAATAGTCTGCATTTTGAACGGCATCACGCTGGCATTCCCGATATAGACCCCGCTCAGCACAAACTGGTCATTCATGGCTTGGTGCGTCAGCCTCTCGTTTTTAACTATGAAGACTTGTTGCGCTATCCGATGGTCAGCAAAATTTATTTTCTCGAGTGTTCAGGCAACAGCGGCTCTCTGTTCGGGCCGAATCCTGCCGACGGCAGCGCACAGAGTCTGCATGGATTAGTTTCAGGTGCCGAATGGACTGGCATCCCGCTATCGACCCTCTTAGATGAGGCAGGAGTAAATCCCGAGGCTCGATGGATCAATGCCGTAGGCGCAGATGCCGCCAGCATGGGCCGCTCTATTCCTCTCAATCGTGCTATGGATGATGTGATGCTCGCGCTGTTTCAGAATGGCGAACCGGTGCGGCCTGCTCAGGGCTATCCGATGCGCCTGTTCGTACCTGGCTGCGAAGGCAACATCAGCGTGAAATGGCTAACGCAAATAAAGCTTACGCGCGAGCCAACTCACTTTCGTGATGAGACTAGCAAATATACCGACACTCGACTCGATCGTAAGAGCCTGCAGTTCACTTACCCTATGGGAACCAAGTCGGTCATCACCGCACCCTCTGGACAGATGAAGCTGGAACGACACGGTATCTACCAGGTAACAGGTATCGCATGGTCTGGTCGCGGCAGCATTCGTCGCGTAGAAGTGAGCGCGGATGGCGGGCGCACTTGGGCTGACGCGATGATTGATTCGCATCAGAGTGAGAAGGCTCTGGCGAGGTTTAGAATTCCATGGGAATGGTCCGGCGGCGACGCTGTACTACAGAGCCGAGCGACCGACAGCGAGGGCAATGTGCAACCTACTCGCACTAGCCTCGTAACCGAGAAGGGCAATATCAGCACTTATCATTTCCACGGCATTCAAAGCTGGGCCGTTAACACTGCCGGAGATGTTGCCAATGTTTACGCTTAAAAAGCTTCTAACCACCTCGGCTGTTTCCGTCAGCCTAGTAATAGCCCTATCTGCTGCGGTCCAAGCCCAATCGCTTGGCACCCCAGTTAATGAGAGCCAACTCCAGGGCTTCGACCTAATCGCCCAACCCGATGGCAGCGGTTACCCCGCAGGCAGCGGCACGGCAATACAGGGAAAGGCCATCTTCGAGAGACGCTGCGTGGCCTGCCATGGCATGACTGGTGAAGGAACATCCGCGAACACGCGCCTCGTTGGCGGCGACATGCAGTCCGAGGAACGACCAATTCGCACAGTCGGCAGCTACTGGCCCCATGCCAGCACACTATTCGACTACGTACAGCGGGCCATGCCTGCAGACGCCCCTAAATCACTGACCAGCGATGAGGTGTATCAGGTAATCGCCTACGTACTGCATTTGAACGGTATTATTGAGGACTCTCTAGTCCTGAATAAGGACAGCTTAATGCAGGTCGAAATGCCCAATAAAGACGGATTCATCGATAGTAGCCAAGCCCTCTAAAACACCCTCTGGGAACCTCCACAGAAGACTGTAACCATCTGTTACTGGAGGTTCCCTAGCCCCGCAAATCCAAGTACTATCCCCCCGCCTTCGAAATATCATTCAAGAGAGGATCCAATGAGAAAGTCCTGGTTGAACTTGTGCCTATTGTGCACAGCTGTAGCTTTGTTGTTTTCCAAATCAGTCAACGCAGCAGAATCTGGGCTAGTCATGCCCCTTATCGACGGCAAGCCTAGCTTCACCGACTTCCAGAATATGACACCCTCTTCAGTATTGGCCCGCTCTATGACGAAGGTCGACAGCTTCGTGCAGCGCGAGCCCGAGCCGGGCGAGCCCTCAGCACAGCGCACCGAGGTATACATCGGCTACGACCAGGTCGAATTGCACGTTATATTCCTAGCCTTCGATACTGACCCAGATCAGATACGCGCGAACCTCTCTTCACGCGAAAATATCGAGGGAGATGACAATGTCGAGATCACTTTCGACACATTCAACGATCAGCGTGCTGCGTTCTCATTCAGAACCACACCTCTGGGCATTCAATGGGATGCTCGTTGGACCGAAGGCTCTTCACGACGTGCAGGCTTCGACACCACATTAGAAATGGTATGGGAAAGCGACGGCCAGCTTACCGATCAAGGCTATATGGCGCAGATGTCTATTCCGCTGCGTAGTCTGCGCTTTCCAGATAACGCGGAACAGACGTGGCGCATTCAATTCGCACGTAATATTCCACGTTATGGCGAAGAGTCCTACTGGCCTCCCTACTCTGTCGACGTTGAAGGTCGCCTGAATCAGACTGCCATGCTTACCGGTATTCGTGATGTATCGCCAGGCAATAACTCGCAAATCATCCCGTTTCTTTTTATGAGAGAAGTTGATTCACTCGACCTAGGCGCAGCTGGTGGACCTAAGTTCGACCAGAGCTCAGAGCAAGATATCGGTTTGGATGCGAAATTTGTATTCAATGATTCGATGGTACTCGACGTCACTCTTAACCCAGATTTCTCGCAAGTAGAATCAGACCAGCCGCAGGTAACGCTTAACGAACGCTTCGAAGTGCAATTTCCTGAGCGACGCCCCTTCTTTGTTGAAAATGCTGATTTCTTCGCCACCGACTCTACGCTGGTGTTCACCAGACGAATTATCGACCCAGAGGGCGGCGCACGATTTACTGGTCGTGCCGGCAAATTTGGGTTCGGCAGCATCCTAATCAATGACGAGGCACCCGGCCTAAACAGAGCCGATGACGACCCGCTACAAGGCGAAAAAGCAAACGTTGCCATATTGCGCGGGTTTATGGATTTGTCGAATCAGGACCGTGTTGGTGTTCTATTGACGAATCGTGACTTGGGCGATGGCTACAATCGCGTTGCAAGCATCGATGGTCGCTTCAAGTTAAATAACAATTGGACCACTCAGCTTCAGGTGGTTGGTACAGAAAGTGAAGCCGTGACTGGCGGCGATGAAACAACTGGTTACCAGCGTAATATTCAGGTCAATCGCGCAGGCCGTACCTTTAGCAATCACACACATTTTATAGAAACAACTAGTGATTTTCGTGCAGAACTGGGTTTTCAACAACGCTTCTTCCGCTCCGACTCGTCGGGGCTTCATCAGCGCGTAAACTTCAATTTCTACCCCGAAAACTCCAGCATCAACAGATGGAACACGAGTCTGTTTGGCGTCTATATCAATGACATTGGTGGCGATAAAATCTACTCGCAGCTTGGTCCGGGCTTGGGCGTTAACTTCGATACGAACCTCTTTAGTGCAAGCTACACCGAATATTCGGAAACACTTCGGCCGAAAGATTTCGCGGGCATCATGACGAATCGAACCTATAAGTACGAAGATTTTAACCTCGGCTTCACCAATACAACGTTGAACACCTTGTCGTTCAGTGCAAACCTGAGAACTGGAACAACCTTGAACTTGGTTCCACCTAGAGGCTCGCTGCCGAACATCGCCGACACCACTCGATTTAGCGTCGACATGCTATGGCGCCCAATCGACAGGCTGCGCATCTCCAACACTTTCTTCCATACCGAATTGGAAACCGAATACGGCGGCACCGACATCTTCAGCAACGATATTTTTCGCAGCAACTGGAACTATCAGTTCACTAAAGAGTGGTCGCTACGTTTCATCGCACAGTATGATGAAACGGATGCTGGGCCTGCATCGAGACTGGCGGATGATGAGAACTTAAACTTCGATCTACTGCTACGCTACGTGATCAATCCATGGTCTGCATTTTTCGTCGGCTACAACTCCAATCAGAGCAATTTCGATATCGTCGAGATGGAAGGCGAGAGAGAATTGGTTATAGCTAATGATTTGAAGAATGATGGAGACCAGATCTTTATGAAGTTCTCCTACTTATTCCAACGCTGATAAGTCCTGTCGGGATAGCCGAATAGTACGTTCGGCTATCCCGACTCGTTGACTCCTTACCGGTCTCTCCAATCCTGCCTACTAACAGGCGCCCTCAGGGCTACTAAATACCTTACTTCTCTTCCAAATCAAATTTTTTCATCTTCCGCCAAAGTGTCATCCGCGATATCCCAAAATATTTTGCAATGAACTCTCTGTGCCCCGCAAAATTTTCCATTGCTGCAGCTAGACTATCCCGGCTAATCTTTATCGATCTAGAGGAACTAAGTGCGTCGGAGGCCGCCATACTGGGCTGTATATCCGCAGCTTGTAATGATGTATTAAGCATGGCCAATGGAAGGTCATCCAGAGTAATTGTGTCCGAATCGTCCCCAGACAATGCCGCTATATAGGTACAGACATTAGCAAGCTCTCGAATATTACCCGGCCATGCATACGTTCGCAACTTGAGAGATTTTTCGCGCACAGACAAGAATGAAAGGGCTAAGCTGAACATTAACGACTGTATCGACGATTCGATTAGTCTTGTGGCGAGTGAGGCCAAGTACAAATGCACAGTTAAGAAAAATTACGCCGAGGTCCCAGAAATTTTTGCCTGTCCGGGCCAGCTTAATCAAGTGCTAATAAACATCCTGATTAACTCTATCCAAGCATTTGACTCACCAGGCGAGATAGAAATACATACAAGAGCAGATGCCGAGAATGTTTTCATAGACATCATTGATGACGGCCCTGGCTTCCCGCAAGAAAATATTATTAAACTATTTGACCCATTCTTTACAACCAAGGGCGTCAAGAAAGGAACAGGATTGGGCCTCTACATTTGCCACGGACTGATACAGAAACACCGCGGCCAAATCATGGCAACTAACGAGCCAGGCGGAGGTGCGCGAATCACTATCTCACTACCAATAAACATGCGAGAAAGCATCCGGTCCGCCACGACGCAGCCAAACCTCGAATAGATCAACATTGTCACAATTAATTACAACACTCCACCTACTCGACTAAGACTACTCTAGAATGCGCAAAAAGTTAGAACTACGCAACAGAGGCCGTAAAATCTGCGTTACAGCGCAGACATCTGTTTTGATCATCGTCCCTTTCCCCCTCTACTTGAGGCAGAGGGCTTGGATAGCCAGTAGCCCGACGTTGGCGTGTTGTAGCTATACGTTTATACTCAAGAAATTGCATGCACCATTGGAGCCAAGCACCATGACACACACACCGAGCAGGCTATATCAGCCAATTCTTAAGCGACTAGGCGCTTCCATAATTAGCGCCCTACTTTGCGCCATTCCCGCCTCCTCATACGCCCAAAATGGCGCCGAGATACGCGAGCAGTATCCAGAAGTAGCTGACCTGTTTAATGCCTTCGACGTCACGCAAGGGAAAGCACTCGAAGAAATTGCTGCGATCAATGCCGACCCTGCCACACAGCGGGCACGGAATGAATTGCAGATGAATATGAATATGCGCGCTAGCATGTCCATGAGCGAGATGATGGCAGCCGGCATGATGAGCCACGACGGCCCTATGGATATGGGCATGAGCAATGGCCCTCATCACGACCTGGAAGTTGCAGCACGAATGCGCCTTTTGGATGTAATGCGCGACAAGCATAGCAACGAGACAGCCGAGGCTGCCTTTGAGAACAGTTCGGCCATCGGTCGCCACACAGCCGAAGTATTCAAGCACGGACGAAATTTCGAAGAAGCACTGTTTACCATTTATATCGATGATGATGTAGATGACAAACTCGCCGCCGTTGCCGAAGCGATAGAAAACTACCTTAGTGACGATCAGCACTCTGTAGCCATTGTGCCCAAAGAGAGCGACTACCTACTTAGCCACGATCAAGCCAATGGACTTAAGACCGCATTCCCACTTCTACGGAGCTTCATGTGGACTCACCAGTGGCTGCAACTTGCCGCACTCGAGGCGGTAATACTGCAGGGACTGGACCCACAGTTCAATGGTGGTGTGGATGTGGCTCTTGAGCGCTTCTGGAATAAGGTTGGCTCGTCCGGCGGCATGACTATGTTCCCAGCTCCTAGCGAACTGCCTATGGCTCCAGCTATTGCACCCGACCTGTATAGCCAGTCTCCGGAAGCAGCGATTATCCTAGACAATCTGAATCTGCTAGAGACTGTAGTCGCCGACATCCTCGCCTTCCCGAATGCAGAGAATCGCGATGAGTTAATAGATCAGGCCATCTCTTACTTTACCGGCAAAGACACCAACAATGCCCAATCGACGGACTATCTTCTATTCGCACTTAGAGGCGGAATCTACAACCAGGGCGGCCCTGCAGTTGGAGAACTCATGCAGTCGGAGAGAAACCGCGCGCGCGAAACCATGAACATGCAGCACAACATGATCATGTCCTCTCCCCAATAAAGAACAGGGGTTAAATAGACAGCAATTACGAAAAGGGGTTAGACCGAAAGGTCTAACCCCTTTTTTTGAATGCGTCATAAGACTAGGCGACATAGTCGCTTGCACTGGACAGAGCGAAGCGAGAAACTAGGCGTTCATGCAGTAGGACGAATCTCCCCATGTCCCGATTCAGAAAAGTAGCTATTGTGCTACTAATACTCTTTAGCACTCCCATTGGAATCGTGCTACTACGACCCGATCTAGTTCTTAACACTCTGGCTAAATCTACCCTGTCCGAACTCGGCTTCGAAATCTCATTGCTGGAAGTTAACCACCTGGGCATTAGCTCAACGGCCCTAGACCAATTAGTTCTAGTCAGCGAAGAGCAGCGCATCGTCCTGAGCAGATTACATGCACAATACTCCCTGTCCCAGTTGCTAGCGGGTGGGGCGCAATCCATTTCTATAGGCAGGATCGAAGTGCAGTCGCTTTCGAACTCGGACGCTCCGAATGACGAGGCCTACACCACTCTAGCCTCGCTGCTAGATGAATTCGATGCCTTGCCTGTGAGCGACATATATTTCCCAAATGTCGAGTTACTTGACCAAGATCAGAGCTACAGAATAAGCTTGGGCCTGCAAAGTCCGCCGCTGCGGATAGCAGGCGATGCGGAATTCGAAGCGCTGCAAGACACCGTCATCGAATTCGATATCCAGCGTAGCAGCTCAAAGAAACTGACCATTGAAAGCAGGGCATTGATAGCGGGGACTCTAGCCTCGGAATCCGAAATCGAATTGAATGTCGCTGAGAACGCTATCACGGTGACTGCTACCAGCGCGTTATTCATCGCACCCCTACAGGCGCAACTCGAAAAGTTTTTCCCTGCAACAACAACGATCCTGAACGATAACCTCTCGCTACAGAGCAATTTCGTAGTTCAGGATCTATTCGGCAACCCTTCTTTTGCCCAACTGAGCCTAGTCCTCTACAGCCCCAGCTCACTGCTGCAGATTAGCCAAGAATCAGACCTAGGCAGCAATGCTATGCAACTGCGCCTACCTCTAAGCGTGCGGGGCGAGCTTGCGACTTCGACAGGCGAGATGCAGCTCACGCTAAGCGAGATTTATGGCAGCGGGAGCTCGACCCTCGAAGACGCAACGTCGCAGAGCGAGCACACTTTCGAGAATACACAGCTACACTGCGCATCCTTCACAAGTTGCGATATGCAAAGCGATTGGCAAAGCAATCTCATCAACTGGCGCTACGGCGACTATCTTGGGGAAAATACTAGCGTGTCCGCACCGCTTAGGTTCAACTATTCCAACGATGAGATGCGCTTGGCAGCAGACTTAGTACAAGTTTTCGTGCCTTCAGTTAGGGCCTCCTCCGAATCTGCGATTACAGAACTAGCGACGACTTTGCAGCTGGATGAGATGGAATTTCGTGTGGGCGATGTAACCAGCGGTGGGTTCAACTTCAGCAGTAGCGAATTTCGCCTAGACAACAGCATCGCTGAGTTTAGTAACCCAGCCTATTCCGGCAAGCTACAGCTCGAAGAAGATATCCTGACGGGGATATTAGAGGTCGACTTAGATCAACGCCTCCGCCTTGGCATTGGCCTGCAACACTTCTTTCTACGTGACACTGGCGATGTCGTCCTGCAACTGGGCGCCTACGAATTCACAGAGACAGAGCCTCTTTCTGCATTGATAAGCCCGAAGCAACTAGAGGCTGATGTCGTCGCGGGTCAGATCGAGGGGTTGGCAAATATTTCGTGGAGTAAACAGCTAGATGACTCATGGCGTTTCGGCGGACCCATTGCCCTCAAGATCGACCAGCTAAGCGGCTACTACGCAGACTATTTCTTCGTTGACCTGAATACTGATTTATTCGCTGAAGCCACCACACCGCTTGGAATACAGGTTACGAATCCGGCTGGCGCCTCCCTAAGCCGCATTGATATAGGCCTGCCGCTCGAGGACCTAACCTGGCAATACCGTTTCGACACGCTAGCCGGCGAGGTACAGATCATCGACTTCGATACCGCTCTGCTGGGCGGCAAACTGAGCATCCCGGCCGCGCTTTACAATTCTACCGGCGATCGCCAGCAGGTAGACGTGGTGCTCGCCGATCTGCGAGTGGACTCTCTAGTGAGTCTAGCGGAATACCCCGGACTCCTGGCCGACGGTCTAATTAGCGGCTATATCCCCTTCATAATCGAAGGCGATACCATCAGCATAGAGAAGGGCTTAATCGGAGCGCTAAAGCCAGGAGGCAGCATTCGCTACACGCCAGCCGATGCAGCACCCAGCAGCAACCCAAGCCTGCAACTAGTCAACGATGCGCTTTCCAATTATCAGTATCAAACCATGAATACCGAAGTTTTCTACGATGAAGATGGCGAGTTGTTGCTGAACGTGCAGCTTCAGGGCAGCAACCCGGATATGAACAACGGACAGGCGATAAACCTCAATGTGAATATCACAGACAACATTCCCTCGCTACTTAAGAGCTTGCAGGCTAGCCGAATCATAACAGACGAATTAGAGCGCTTAGTCAGCGAGCCGTAACTAAATGCGAATTCAGCGGTCTAATTAGGCAGAAACGCCAAATCTTAAGCAAAGATTCATGTTTGGCCGATATAATGGCTACAAGATTGAAGATAAAACCATTGGATAAAATGATGCAGAGCAATAAGCCTATTAGATCGCTACGCGTAGGAAGTATCTTCGCACTATTAGCATTCGCGGCTTGCACCCCCACGATTCAGATTGCGGTGCCGAATGAACCAATAACGATTAACCTTAATGTCAGGATCGAACACGAGATTCGCGTTCAGGTTGAAGAAGAATTGGATGGAATTTTCACCCTAGACAGCGGTTTGTTCTGATGGGAATACACACTATGAAGAATGCAATTTCTAGAACGCTACTATTAGCCTGCATGTTGCTTTTAATACCTATGAGTTTCGCCCTAACCCTCCAGGAAGCAAAGAGCGAGGGATTGGTAGGCGAGCAAAGAAATGGCTATGTTGGCCTAGTAGCGGAATCCGCTCCTGCCGAGGTAATGGCCTTGACACGTGATGTAAATAACCAGCGCCGCGAATTATATCAACAGATCGCGAGCCAGAATGGCATCAGCGTAGAACAGGTGGCTGCCCTAGCCTTTGAAAAGGCAGTCGAAGCAACTCCAGCCGGACAGTATCTGCAAGATGCATCTGGCTCCTGGACAAAGAAGTAACAGCGACCCCCTAGTTGCAACACCTAACACCGGTTCGGTGCTAGGTGTTGCAACCCCTTACGATAAGCACGTTTAGCTCTAGCATTCCTAACTGTTCTGAATCAAAATCACTAGCACTTCGATACGGCTCAATGAACGCTAAAGAATTAAGGTGGAAATGCGAAGTGGACGCTGCGATTGACCCTCTTATAGATCAAATTACCGATCCTGCTCTCTGGACTGACTGGCTAGAGGCGT
>Ga0307986_10000269_pt1 | contig 38688 bp, 46 predicted proteins | sample EllFjometageno82_FD_203170 | JGI IMG/M metagenome (GOLD analysis project Ga0307986, IMG submission 203170) | Marine microbial communities from Ellis Fjord, Antarctic Ocean - #82 | ecosystem: Environmental > Aquatic > Marine > Unclassified | place: Southern Ocean | collected 2014-10-09 | reverse complement strand
AATTCTATTGAAAGACTTGGTGTTAAAAGTTTTACAGATATGAAAAAAGGTTTAGATGGTTGTGATATTGTAATGATGCTACGTCTTCAGAATGAACGTATGCAAGGTTCTTTTTTGCCCTCTAAGAGAGAATATTATGAGTTTTATGGTCTTACTGCGGAAAAATTAAATTTTGCAAGTAAAGATGCTTTAATAATGCATCCAGGTCCTATGAATAGAGGAGTCGAAATAGATACTAAACTTGCAGATGATATAAACGTAAGTCTAGTTAAAGAACAGGTTGAATTAGGAGTTGCGGTTCGAATGGCTTGTTTAAAGTTGTACTGTAAAAAATAAATGACTGAAAAATTTCTAATTAATGTAAGAATTATCGATCCTTCTCAAAATATGGATGAGAAAGGTTCAGTTGTAGTTGATGAAAATGGGAAAATTAAATTAATTGGTAAAGATGTAAAAAAATCAGATGCTTCTTTGTCTGCTGAAATAATAGACCTTAAAAATAATATATTAATACCTGGAATCGTTGACATGAAAGCATTTGTTGGTGAGCCTGGATTTGAATATAAGGAAAATTTTAGAACCTTAAGCCATGCCGCTTTAGCTGGTGGTGTTACTTCTATAGTCACAATGCCAAACACAAAACCTCTTATTGATAATGTTTCTATGGTAGATTTTATAATAAGAAGAGGTAGAGACAAAGCATCTGTTAATTTATTTCCATCTGCAACACTAACGAGAGAACTTGTGGGAAAACAAATGACTGAGTTTGGATTGTTGTCTGCTAAAGGAATAATTGGTTTTACAGATGTTATTAAATCAGTTCAAAGCACAGAAACAATGTCTAAAATAATGAACTACGCATCAGATATTGGGGTCTTAATTATGCAACACGCGGAAGATTATGAATTATCAAAAAATGGCTGCATCAACGAGGGGGAAGTCTCTACGCGACTTGGTCTTGAAGGAATATCCTATATTGCTGAAAAAATAATTGTTGAAAGAGACCTTTCACTACTAAACGAATTTCCGTGCAGGTATCATATAAATCAAATCTCCTCAAAAGAATCTCTAGAAGTTATTAAAAGAAACAAAGAAAATGGATTAAATTTTAGTGTTGGTGTTTCTATTAACAATCTTTCTTTAAATGAAAATGATATTGGAGACTTTAAAACCTTTTTAAAAGTTTCTCCTCCTTTGAGACTTGAGGAAGATAGATTATCTTTAGTGCAAGGAGTAAAGTCAGGTTTGATTGATGTTATAGTTTCTGACCACACACCTGAGGATGAAGAAGGAAAAAGACTTCCTTTTGCTCAGGCAGCAACTGGAGCTATAGGTATAGAAACATTGTTTCCGTTGGCACTTGAAATGTATCATAATGAATCTCTTTCATTGGAAAAAATAATTCGTGCATTAACTGTCAATCCAGCCAATATTTTAAAGATTAATAAAGGAACTTTAAAGCCAGGATCAGATGCAGATATGTGTATTTTTGATCTCGACAAACCTTGGGTTATAAAAGCAGATTTACTTAAATCTAAATCTAAAAATACAGCTGTAGAAAACAGAAAAGTTCAAGGAAAAGTTCTTATGACTTTTTTGAAAGGCGAGCTAGCTTTTAAATCTCAATGAAAATAGAATTATTATACGTAGCAATTTATTCATATATATTTGGTTCAATACCTTTCGGTTTGATTCTAACAAAGATTTTCCTTAAAAAAGATATTAGAGAAATTGGATCTGGTAATATTGGAGCAACTAATGTTTTAAGAACAGGCAAGAAACTTTTAGGAGTGACAACATTACTATTAGATGCCTTTAAAGGTTATTTTTCAGTTGTAATAACGTTAAATTTTTTACCAGAATACGTTTACCTATCAGCTCTTTTGTGTTTTCTTGGTCATGTTTTTCCAGTCTGGCTAAAGTTTGATGGTGGTAAAGGGGTAGCTGTATATCTTGGTGTTCTTTTTGCAATTTCTGCTAATCTTGGTCTTATTTTTGTAATCACTTGGGTAATAATTCTCTTTTTTTCAAAGTACTCGTCTGTGTCGTCGATATTCTCGACGTTAATAATTTTAATGTACTCAATTTCTCTAGATAGTTTCAATATGAGTATTTTTTTTTTTATAGTTTTTGTTATCGTCTTATATACTCATAGAGAAAATATATCTCGTATCAAGGATAAAACCGAAAATAAAATCAGTTTTTTGTAAGTTTTTGTAAATAAATATTAGTTGTAATTGACAAATCTATTTAGATTTGAAATTAAATATTTAGATGAATCTAGTTATTGTAGAAAGCCCTGCAAAAGCAAAAACAATAAATAAATATCTTGGTACTGATTATTTAGTTTTAGCTAGTTATGGACACATAAGAGATCTGCCTTCAAGAAATGGTTCTGTTGATACTGAAAATAATTTTAAAATGATATGGGAAATAGGTTCTTTCTCTAAAAAATATTTAAAAAAAATAGTTCAAGCGGCTAAAGAATCTGATAAAATTATATTAGCAACCGATCCAGATAGAGAAGGAGAAGCAATTGCCTGGCACGTTAAAGAATATTTAATTGAAAAAAAAATTCTTAAAGATAAAATTTTAGAGCGTGTAGTTTTTAATGAAATTACAAAAAATGCTATTTTAAAAGCAATTAATAACCCTAGGCATATAGAGGTGCCTTTAGTTGAAGCTTATTTGGCGAGAAGAGCTTTGGATTACCTTGTTGGTTTTAATATTTCTCCAATCTTATGGACTAAACTCCCGGGTTCTAAATCTGCAGGAAGGGTTCAGTCAGTAGCTTTAAAATTAATTACAGAAAGGGAATGTGAAATTGAATTATTTAAACCCGAGGAATACTGGTCTTTAACTTCAGATTTTATAAACGTAAACAATAAAATTATTTTTTCTAAATTAAGTCTATTTAATTCTCACAAAATTGAAAAGTTTTCATTTAGAAATAAAAATGAAATTAAAGAAGCCTTAGATTTAATTAATAAAACAAAATTTAAAATTAAAGACATAAATTCTAAGGTTCATAAAAGAAATCCTTTAGCACCTTTTACTACGTCCACTCTTCAGCAAACTGCCTCGAGTAAGTTTGGGTTTGGAGCCTCAAGAACTATGCAGATTGCACAAAAACTTTACCAAGGTGTTGAAATAAATGGAGAAACTACTGGACTGATAACTTACATGAGAACAGATGGTACTCATATTTCCAAAGATGCAATTATTGAATTTCGAGATCTAATTACAAAAGATTTTGGTAAAGAATATCTTCCTGAAAAGCCAAATACATACGAAGGAAAAAAAGCAAAGAATGCTCAAGAAGCTCACGAAGCAATTAGACCCACTGAAATAAAAAAAAAACCTGAAGATATAAAAAAATATATTAATTCAGATCAACTTAAACTTTATGAGTTAATCTGGACTAGGGCACTATCATCGCAGATGAATTCAGCAGAATTTAATAGAAATTGCATTGTGATTTCATCCGAAAATGAAAAAATTAGTTTCAGAGCTAATGGTTCAACTATTAAATTTGATGGATTCTTAAAAGTTTATGAAGTTCAAGAAAATGAAGAAGATGAAAAAAATATTCTACCAGAATGTTCTATAGGAGACGATGTTAATATTTTAAAATTAAATGACGTACAGCATTACACTGATTCACCACCTAGATACTCTGAAGCTAGTTTAGTTAAAAAAATGGAGGAACTAGGTATTGGTAGACCTTCAACTTATGCTAATATCATTTCAGTGTTATCTTCTAGAGGCTATGTTGAATTAATTAATAAAAGATTTAATCCAACCGATAGAGGAAAAGTAATATCGGCATTTTTAGAAAAGTTATTCACTAAATATGTAGATTACAATTTTACTGCTGATCTAGAAAATCAATTAGACGAAATTACAAGTGGTAAAGTTGAGTGGATTAAAGTTTTGGAAAATTTTTGGAAAGATTTTTTTTTAAATTTAAATTCTGTTAAAGAAAAAAAAACTCATGAAATCTTAGATTTATTAAATGACAGTCTTGGCAATTTAATTTTTGAAAGAAATGCCGATGAAGTAGTAGACCGTCAATGTAAATTATGTAAGGCTGGTGTGTTAAGCTTAAAAAATAGTTTTAAAGGTGGTGCTTTTATCGGGTGTTCAAATTATCCAGAATGTAATTTTACCAGACCTTTGTCAAAAAAAAAAATTGGTACACAAAATAACACACCAGTACACAAACTCATTGGTCAAAACAAATTTGGAAAAGATATTTATTTAAAAAATGGTAGATTTGGTCCTTATTTACAATATGAAAAAAAATTTGATACTTCAGTTGAAAATCTTGAAAAGGAAAAACAAAAAAAAAGAAAGAAAGAAGATAATGTAAAAAACGTCTCTATACCTAAAGGTATAAATGTAGATAATATAAACTTAATTCAGGCAAGACTATTATGTTCACTGCCTATAACACTAGGGCAAAATCCTGAAACTGGATGTGATATCGTTTTAGATTCGGGAAGATTTGGTCCATACTTAAAGAGCGAGAATAAATCTGCAAGGCTAGAAAATATAGAAGAAATTTTTTCTATTGGAATAAATAGAGCAATTACTTTAATTGCAGAAGCAAAACATGGAAGAATTTCTTCATCAATAATAAAAGAATTAGGTGAGCATCCCGAGGATAAAAAACCAGTTAGAGTCATGAAAGGTCAGTACGGTCCATATATAAAATACAATTCTTTAAACGCTACAATACCTAAAGAAATAAATCCAAACGAAATAACAATGAATGAGGCTTTAATATTGATAGAAAAAAGAAAAGAATATGATAAATTTAAAAAAAAAAATAAAAAAAAATAATATGAATATTGATGAAAAAATAAGAAGCTTGAATATTAAACTGCCTGAACCTACTAAACCAGTAGGCGCATATTTGGCTTCTAAAATAGTAGGAAAATTGTTATTTATATCAGGTCAAGTATCAATTAATGAAAAGGGAGTTTTAATTAAAGGTAAACTTGGACAAGATCTCACAACGGAAGAAGGTTATAACGCTGCAAAAAGATGTGCACTAAGTATTATTGCTCACGCAAAGTCTGCTTGTGACAGCGATCTCTCAAAAATTAAATCTTGTGTAAAATTAACTGGTTATGTCAATTCAACAAATACATTTATAGAGCAGCCTAAAGTAATTAATGGAGCTTCTGAACTAATATCATCAGTGTTTGGAGATGCTGGTATGCACACACGAGCTGCCGTAAGTACAAATAGTCTTCCACTAGGTGTAGCTGTTGAAGTTGATGCTATATTTGAAGTTAATTAGTGTTTGGTCTGCCAATTGAAAAATATTTTATTTTGTTTTTTGACATTTCAACTAAATTATAAAGATTCCTTAAATCATATAGTATAAATTTTTTGTTTTTGACTAGTTTATTAAAATCAAGAGATTTGAATTCATCCCATTCTGTGTGTAAGATAACTAAGTCAGCATTTTTACAGGCTGCATTAATATTGTTATTAAATCTACAGTTTTGTAATTTAAAAAATTCTTTTTTTTCTCCAGTAGGATCGTAGTATGTAATCTTTGCACCTTTGGAGTGTAAATGAGGAAGCATTGTAAGGCTTACAGAGTCTCTCATGTCATCAGTATTGGGTTTAAATGTTACTCCAAGAAACACTATTTTTTTATTTTTAATATTTTTACCAATAATATCGTTTACTCGATTCAGAAGTAGTTTTTTTCTTTTTTCGTTAGATTTAATCACCGATCTAACTAAAGAAAGGTCAACTTTTGCTTTAACTCCTATCGAAACTAGTCCTTTAGTGTCTTTAGGAAAGCAGGAACCTCCATAAGCAGGTCCAGCTCTTAAAAAACGACTTCCAATTCTTATGTCGCTTCCCATTCCTAGTGAAATATCTTCAATATTAATTCCAGTTTTTTCACAAAGGTTTGCTATTTCATTGATAAAAGTTATTTTCGTTGCAAGAAATGCGTTAGATGCATATTTGATTAGTTCTGCACCCCTTCGATTAGTAGTAAAATATTTTGCACCTTTGTTTATTAAAGGTAAATATAAGTTTTTCATTTTTTTAAATAAATTTTTTTCGTTAGAGCCAATTACTATTCTATCAGGAAATCTAAAATCTCTTACAGCCTCTCCTTCTCTTAAAAATTCAGGATTCGAAACTACTGTAAATTTTTTTTTATTTTTTAGTATTTTTTCAATTTGATCACCTGTTCCAACAGGAACTGTTGATTTGGTAACAATAATTTTATTCTTTTTTGAAAATTTTGATATTTCTTTTGCTACCTTGAAAACATAGCTTAAATCAACTGATGATGATTTTTTTTTGCTAGGTGTACCTACGCATATAAAAATTATATCTGATTTATTTAGTGCCTCAGCTATATTTGAAGTAAAAAATAATCTTTTAGATTTATGATTTTCTTTTATTAGTTCGTTTAAACCAGGTTCATAAATTGTGGATTTTCCTGAATTTAATTTATTAATTATATCTTTATTTTTATCAACACAGTAGACAGTGTGGCCTATATCAGCAAAACAGGTTCCACTTACGAGGCCTACATATCCTGTTCCAATCATGCACAGTTTCATTTATTTTCCTTTGATATTTGAATAACTGAATTAACATAACCATTTAAAGTTCCGCAATCTAAATATCTTCCCTTAAATATATTTCCATAAAATTTTTCACCTTCGTCTATCAGTTGTTTAATAGCGTCTGTAACATGAATTTCTCCACCTAGGCCTGGTTTTAATTTTTTTAATTTAGACATAATTGTTTTTGGCAAAATATATCGCCCAATAATTGCGTAATTAGATGGTGCAGTAATTAAGTTTGGTTTTTCAACAACATTTTTAATAGAGAAGTAATTTTTTTTTTTTTTTTTCACAGACAGAATACCATATCTAGAAACATCTTTTTTGTTTACTGTTTTTGTTGCAATAATTGAGCCTTTTGTTTTTTTGTGTAACTTAATCATTTCCATAGAACAATTTTTTTTAATGATCAAGTCATCAGGAAATAGCATCAAGAAATGAGAGTCCTTAATATATTTTTTACATTTTAAAATTGCATCACCAGTTCCTTTTGGTTTGTTTTGATAAACAAATTTAATCATTTTTTGATAAACTTTTAGTTTCTCAAATACTTCTTTTATTCTTTTGTCTTTTTTCTTAGCTAATATAGATTTGTAAAAATTATCATTAAAAAAGTATTTTTTAATACTTTCTTTATTTTTTGATATAATGAAAATAAATTCTTTAATACCAGCGTCGATACATTCGTCTAATATATGTTCTAAGTTTGATTTTCCGTTTATTGGTAGTAGCTCTTTTGGGGTAACGCTAGATAAAGGTAAAAGTCTTGTGCCTAAACCTGCTAATGGTATAATTGCTTGTTTTAACATATATTTCTTTTACTTTTAAATCATAATTATTACAAATGAAAATATTTAAAAATAAAAAAAAATTAATTAATGAAATCTTAAATAAAAAAGATATAGCTTTTGTGCCTACTATGGGCTCAATCCATGCAGGTCATTTAAGTTTGATAAAAAAGGCTAAAAAAAAATCAAATAACGTTCTAGTTTCTATATACATAAATCCAAAACAATTTAATTTAAATTCTGATTTTAAAAAATATCCAAGAAATATAAGTAAAGATATTGAGCTTTTAAGGAGGGCAAAAGTTAAATATCTTTATTTACCAACATATAAAGATATTTACTCCTTCAAACCAAAGATCTCTGTATTTTTAAGTAATTTTTCAAAAAAACTATGTGGCAAATTTAGACCCGGGCATTTCAAAGGTGTTATTAATGTGATTAATAGATTTATCTCTATTATTAAACCACAATTAATTTTTTTAGGTTTTAAAGATTTTCAGCAATTAGCGCTTATTAAAATTCATGTTGATAAAAATAAAATTCTAACAAAAATTATACCATGCCCAACTATTAGGGAAAAGAATGGACTAGCTCTATCTTCTAGAAATTTAAAATTAACTAAAAATCAAATTCAGATAGCTGCTAATATTTACCAATACTTAAAAAAAATAAAAAAAATTCTTGTTTCCGCAAGCCACAAAGAGCAAAAATTGAAAATAATAAAAAAATTGAAGTTGTTGGGTGTTAAAAAAATAGACTATTTAGAGTATGTAAATATAAAAACATTTAATTCTGTAAAAAAAATCAATAAAGATTGTAATATTTTTATTGCTTATTATATTGGAAAAGTAAGACTAATTGACAATTTATAAGAAAACTAAAGAACCAATTCCTAAGAAAGATAAAAAACCAATCACATCAGTTACGGTGGTTACAAAAACACTTGAAGCTAGAGCTGGATCAATATTCATTTTCTTTAATGTTACAGGTATTAGTATTCCACACAAGCCTGCAACAATCATATTTAAAACCATTGATGCAGCTATAATAATTGAAAGATCTATTTGCTTAAACCAAAGCTGCACTATTACTCCAGTAATTATTGCAAAAATAATTCCGTTTAAAACACCAATAAAAAACTCTTTAGATATAATCTTATTTATATTGCCACTAGACAATTCTTTTGTTGCGATAGCTCGAATTGTTACTGCTAAAGTTTGCATGCCTGCGTTACCACCCATTGACGCAACAATTGGCATCAAAAAAGCTAGTGCTACAACTTTTTCAATTTCAGCACCAAAAATACTTATAACCCAAGAAGCAAGTAAAGCGGTCGCTAGGTTAACAAGTAGCCAGTTAAATCTCCTTTTTGTCTTAACAAATACGGAGTCAGTAATTTCTTCATTGCCTACACCGGCTAATCTTAGAACGTCTTCTTCAGCTTCTTCTTGCACAACAGTAACTACATCATCTGCTGTAATCATGCCTACTAATTTATTATCTTTATTTATTACTCCTGCCGAAACTAGATTATAGTTTTCAAATGTTATACCCACTTCTTCTTTGTCCATATTAACAGAAATAAGTACTGGCATTTCTCTCATGATAGAACTCATCTTAGAATCTCGTGCGGTTCGAAGAACTCTTGAAGAAGGTACGGTACCAATAGGTTTGAATTCATTATCTACTATGAATATTTCTAAAAACTCTTGTGGTAAATCTTTGCTTTCTCTCAAATAATCAATAGTTTGTCCAACTGTCCAGTCGCTGGGAATAGCAGTAAATTCACGCTGCATAATACGAGCAGCTGAATCTTCAGGATAGCTAAGACCTTCCTCTAAAAGAAATCTATCCTTAGGCGGTAATTTGTCTAAAATTAAATTTTTCTTATCTAATTCTAAATTTTCTAAAATTGAAACCGCGTCATCAGATTCTAATCTTTTAATAATTTCTGAAATTGAGTCGATTGAAATTAGATGTAAAACTTCACTTTGAATAGACTCATTCAACTCAATAAAAATTTCTGGAGCAATATTAAAGGATTCAATTTCAATTAACTTTACACGTGTTTCATAGGGTAAATTTTCTATAAGATTTGCTGTATCTGAGGGATGTAAATCTTTTAAAGTTTGATTGATAAACTGAAGATCACTTATATTTATCTTTTCAATAAAAACAGTAATAAAATTTTTATTAAAGTCTAAGTTTACTTTCTTGTTTCCTATAGACTTAATTAAACTCATAAAAACTCCTATTACATTATTTGTGAGACTATTAGTTTATCTGATGGTAAAATTCAAACTAAAATGACTTTACAAGTTAAAATTAGCAAGAAACTAGTGCCATATGAAAAAGCTTTCTCGTTTCTTAAAAAAAGAGTGGAATTAGTTAAAGAAAACAAAGCTAAGGAATTGCTTTGGATACTTGAGCATCCTCTAACCTTTACAGGAGGTATAAGAGCTAAAGAAAAAGAAATTTTAGATAAAAGAATTAATATAGTCAAAACTAACAGAGGAGGCAAAATTACATTACACAGTCCGGGTCAAAAAATAATATATTTTGTATTAAATCTAAATAAAAGAAAAAAAGATATAAAAAATTTAGTAAAACAAATCGAATTAAGTATTGTTGATTTTTTAAAATTATATAAGATTGACAGTTACGCTGACAAAGAAAATATTGGTATTTGGGTTAAAGACAAAAAAATCGCGGCTATAGGATTGCGTGTTAGCAATTGGGTTGCGTACCATGGGTTCTCAATTAACTTAAATAATAACTTAAAATATTATAAAAAAATTATACCGTGTGGGTTGATAAATGCCAAAATTACTTCTGTAAAAACTGAAAGTAATGTTAAAATCTTAAATGTAGAAAAAAAATTAAAAGATATAATCTTAAAAAACCTAAAAAATATTTAAATCTTTTTTCTTTATAAAGTCTTTAAATTCTTTATTAAAATCTGCTCTAAAATTATATTTTACATTATTAATCATAAATTTTATTTCATAGGCATGTAGCATTAAATTTTTACTTTTTATAAAATCTTTTCCTCTCTTAACGTAATATTTATCATCTCCAATTATTGAGTTACCTATGTTGTATAATTGTTTTCTGAGTTGGTGTTTTCTTCCTGTTATAGGTCTTAGTTCTAGTAAAGAATATTCAGAACTTGATTTTAAAATTTTTATGTATGAAGTTGCTTTTTGTATAATTCTTCTTTCTTTTTCGTATAAAACTAAATCATCTTCTAGAATTTTTATTTCCTCAGAAACTTCACCATAAACGACAGCTAAATATGTTTTGTGCATTTTTCTTATACGGAATAGAGATGTAAATAATTGTGCATATTCTCTAGTCTTCGCCACTATTAAAATGCCTGAAGTTTCTTTGTCAAGGCGATGAACTATAAAAGGTTTAGAGTCTTCAAAATATTTCGTTTCCCTTAATGTATCGACTATATTTTTAAAAGATTTTGTTCCAGATTGGACGGCAATACCTGAAGGTTTATTTATAACAATAAAGTTATCATTATTTTCTATAATAAAATCATCGTACTTGTCTCTCTCGGTTTTAGATGGAATATATTGAGTAATTAATTCTTTTTCAGTTTTTTTAACTTTTTCAATATTAAAAATTTCAACTACATCATTTTCTTGGACACGGTATGAACTTTTAGTTTTTCTGCCATTAACTTTTGCTTGATTTTTTCTTATAATTTTTTCTATTAAGCCTTGCGGTATATCCAATACTTTATTTTTAAACCATCTATCGAAACGTGTATTGTGGAAGTCTTTCTCTACCTCAAACTTTTTGATCATAGGAAATGTATATTAAGAAAATTATTTTGTTGCCGCAACTGGCGCAACGTCTTTTTCTTTATTTTCAGCTTTTTTTGGCTTATCTACTTTTTTTGCCTCTATATCCCTATCAACTAATTCAATTATTGCTAGTGGTGCATCATCCCCATATCTAAATCCAGCTTTTAAAACTCTGGAATAACCACCTTGTCTTTTTACATATCTGGCTGACAATACGTCAAAAACCTTAACGACTGAACTCCTGTCTTGTAATTTTGAAAATAACCTTTTTTTGTTACTCAAATTATTTTTTTTACCAATGGTAATAACTTTGTCGATAAGAGGTTTTAGTTCTTTTGCTTTAGGTAGGGTTGTTGTTATTTGCTCATACTTAATTAATGAATTAAGCATATTTTGGAACAAAGCTTTTCTATGCTCTGCAGTCCTATTTAACTTTCTATGTCCTAAACCGTGTCTCATTATTTAATAGTTATTTTCCTCTAACTTTTTTGACATTTCTGCAATATTATCAGGTGGCCAATTTGGTATTTCCATACCTAAGTATAAAGACATGGTGCTTAAAACTTCTTTAATTTCGTTAAGCGATTTTCTTCCGAAATTTGGTGTTCTTAACATTTCAGGCTCAGTTTTTTGAACCAAATCACCGATATAAATAATATTATCATTCTTAAGACAATTCATTGATCTGACAGAAAGTTCTAGTTCCTCAACTCTTTTTAATAAATTTTTATTAAACTCAGGCTCAGTCGATTTAACTTCCTTAACTACTTCTTGTGGATCTTCAAAATTTACAAACATAGAAAGTTGATCTTGAAATATTCTTGCTGCATATGCGATTGCATCTTCTGCATTAACCGTACCATTTGTTTCAATGTTCATTGCTAATTTATCGTAATCTAAAGCACTTCCTGCTCTTGTGTTTTCAACAGTGTAAGATACTTTTTTTACAGGACTAAACAATGAATCAACAGCAATCAGTCCTAACGGACTATCTTCGTCTTTATTTTTTGTTGAAGGTACATATCCTTTTCCTGTGTCTACTATTAATTCCATGTGAAAATTAGTTTTTTCATCTAGATTGCAAATAGTTTGTTCTGGATTTAAAATTTCTATTTCAGAAGGCAGTTCTATATCTTTTGCTTTTACTTCTGCAGGACCTTTAATATCTAGTATGATTTTTTTTGGAACATTTACAGAGGATTTGATAGCTAAGTTTTTAACGTTTAAAACTATATCTGTAACATCTTCTCTAACACCTTTTATTGAAGAGAATTCATGAAGTACTCCATCAATTTGAATTGCAGTTACTGCTGCACCTTGAATAGATGACAACAAGATTCTTCTTAAGGCGTTACCTAGTGTTTGACCAAAACCTTTTTCTAATGGTTCTGCTATAACACTTGCTGTAGATTTATCATCATTGCTTGTTATTTCTAATTTATTAGGTTTTATTAACGCTTTCCAATTCTTATCAATAATATTATTTGCTGTTTGCATTATACTCTCCTTCTTTTAGGTGGCCTTGTGCCGTTATGAGGCATAGGTGTTGTGTCTTTAATTGCTGTAATTTTAAATCCTTTTGATTGAAATGCTCTTAAGGCAGTTTCTCTTCCAGAGCCTGGTCCTTTAACTTCTACCGATAAAGTTCTTAATCCTTGTTCGTAAGCTTTACCACCTGCATCATCAGCCGCGACTTGAGCTGCGTAAGGAGTGGATTTTCTTGAACCTTTAAACCCTTTTGCCCCAGCAGAAGACCAGGCAATGACGTTACCACTTTCGTCTGCAATAGAAATAATTGTATTATTAAATGTTGAATAAACATATGCAACACCAGAAGTAATATTTCTTTTTATCTTTTTCTTTTTTTTAAATGAAGAAACTTTAGACGAAGACTTTTCTTTTTTAACAGGTTCAGCTTTAGTAGTTATAGTTTCTTTTTTATCATCTATTTTTTTATTCATAAATTAATTATTTTTTCAAAGGAGTTAATTTTTTACCAGCAATTGCTACAGCTTTCCCTTTTCTTGTCCTTGCGTTACTGTGGGTACGTTGCCCCCTTACAGGTAACTTTTTTTTATGGCGTGTCCCTCTGTATGTAACTAAATCCACTAATCTTTTTATATTGAGGGAAATTTCCCTTCTTAAATCACCTTCAACTTTATGATTTGTGTTTATATATTCTGTTATCTTAAGAACCTGATCCTCTGTTAAGTTGTTAACTCTCACATCTTTCGGTATACTAAGTTTTTCACAAATTTGTTTTGAAGAATGCAAACCAATACCGTGTATGTAAGTCAAGGCTATGCTTATAATTTTATTCGGAGGAATGTTAATTCCGGCTATTCGGGCCATAGTTTATTGGGTATAAGTTTTAAAAACGTATTTATATTGCGTTATTGTATAATGTCAACCCTCAATAATGTTCAAATAACTGCCTATTTCACTATAAATTTCGTCGATATTACTTTCACCATTTATATCTTTTACTAGATTCATTTGGTTGTAAAAACCTAAAACTGGTTCCGTTGCAATTTCGTAAGTATGAAACCTTTTTATGGCCACCTCAACGTTGTCATCATCTCTTTTTTTTAAATATTTTTTTTGACAGCATGTAGAATCTTCTCTTGGCGGGTTAAAAAATTCATTGTAAGTATTTCCACATTTAGAACAAACTATTCGACCAGTAATTCTTTTTTTAATTACATCTAGTGAAACTTTTAAATTTATAACGAGATCAATTTTTTGTTTATACTTATGTAAAAGTTTGTTTAAATTTTCTGCTTGAGATAAATTTCTAGGATATCCATCAAAAATAATTTTATTTATGTAATCTTTATTTGAAACAATTTTTTCAATTAAATTATTAATAATTTCATCAGAAACAAGGACTCCAGAATTCACTATAGAAGTAATTTTTATTCCTAAATTTGTTTTTTTTTTTATTTCTTCTCTTAGTAAATCTCCGGTAGAGAGTTTAAAAAGGTTAAATTTTTTTACAATAAATTCAGACTGTGTTCCTTTGCCAGCTCCAGGTGGTCCAAATATAATAACGTTCATTTTGGATTTAATCTTTACTTACCAAATTTTGTTTTTTTAATTAATGACTCGTACTGAGAACTCATTAATCTAGTTTGAACTTGTGTGACCGTATCCATTGCTACAACAACTACAATTAAAATAGAAGTTCCACCAAGATAAAATGGTATTGGATATTTTGATATTAAAAACTCTGGTAGCAAACAAACAAAGGTCAGGTAGATAGATCCAATTGTAGTTAAGCGTGTCAATATTGTTTCAATGTATTCAGCAGATCTTTCACCTGGTCTTATGCCTGGTATATAGCCACCATGTTTTCTTAAATTTTCAGCAGTTTCTTTAGGATTAAAGACAATTGATGTGTAAAAAAATGAAAAGAAAATAATGCCCGACGCATAAAGCAGCATGTAAAGAGGTTGACCTTGGGTAAACATAGAGGAGATGCTTAAAAACGTATCCGAATCTGAGAATCCAAAATTACTTAGCGTTACTGGCAGCAACAACAAAGCTGACGCAAAAATTGCAGGTATAACACCGGCAGTATTTATTTTTAAAGGTAAGTGTGAAGATTCACCTCCATAAACTTTATTACCCATTTGTCTTTTGGGATAATTTATTAAAATCTTTCTCATGGCTCTTTCAAAAAAAACTATAAAAAGAACTGTAAAAATAACTAGTATAAAAATTATTATAATTAGAGTTGCTGACAAAGCACCTGTCCTACCTAATTCAAAAGTAGATGCTAAGGCCCTAGGTATTTCAGCGACAATTCCAGAAAAAATTATTAAAGATATACCATTTCCAACGCCTCTTAACGTAATTTGCTCTCCGAGCCACATTAGAAAAGTAGTACCGGCTACTAGAGAAATAGTTGTTGTCAGTCTAAATGACATCCCTGGATCTAAAACAAGAGATCCTGCATTTTCTAAACCAACAGATACACCATAACCTTGCAAGATTGCTATAAACACAGTTCCGTATCTTGTTAGCTGAGTAATTTGTTTTCTACCTGTTTCGCCTTGTTCTTTTAGATTTTTAAAATAGTCAGAAACACCAGTTAATAACTGAATAATAATTGACGCTGATATGTATGGCATTATACCAAGAGCAAAAATTGCCATACGTGTTACGGCTCCACCTGAAAAAACGTTGAACATTCCTAGAAGTCCTTTTTGAGAATTGCCCATTACTTGAGTTAAAGCCTGTGGGTCAATCCCGGCTAAAGGGACGTAAGTTCCTAGTCTATAAACAATTAAGACAAATATAGTAAAGAAAATTCTACTTTTAAGATCATTAGCTTTTGCAAAAGCACCTTGATTAATATTTTCGTTAGACATTAAGATTTCTATTTTTTAAGGATATCGATATTTTCACTAGCCTTTTTAATTTTAGCTTGTGGTATTTTTTTTTTAATTAAACTAATAGTTCCTCCGGCTTTCTCAACTTTACTTTGTGCTTGTTTAGATGCAAAGTTTGCTGTTAAGCTTATCTTACTTTTTAAATCTCCTTCACCTAATATTTTTAGTTTAAGGTATTTTTTATTAATTATTTTTTTTTCCTGTAAAAGTTTAAGATCTAGAGGTGTGTTTAGATCTATTCTTTTATTGTCATGAAATTTTTGAAGATGAGATAAATTAATAATAGCTGTGTTATTTACAGCCAAGGATTTAAAACCTCTTTTTGGAAGTCTTCTGTACAAAGGAGTTTGACCCCCTTCAAATGCTTTTATAGCTACACCTGATCTAGATTTTTGTCCTTTAACACCTCGTCCACCAGTTTTTCCTTTTCCAGAACCAATACCTCGACCAGGTCGAACTTTTTTTACGTTTGTTTTAACTAAAGTGTTTAATTTCATTTTGTGTTTTCTCTTTTAGAAATAATTTCTGATATTTTTTTCCCACGCATAGAAGATAAAAGTTTTGGTGAACGTTGTGCTAGTAAAGCGTTAACAGAAGCTTTTACTACATTGTGCGGATTTGCGGATCCAATTGATTTAGCAACTACATCCTGTATACCAAGAACATCGCAAACAGCTCTGATGGGACCACCAGCAATAATTCCTGTACCTGCAGGTGCTGATCTTAATAAAACTTTTCCAGAACCATTTCTTCCTCTCACATCATGATGCAGTGTTCTACCGTCTTTGAGAGAAATTTTGACTAAATTTCTTGTGGCATCTTGCGTAGCTTTTTTAATAGCATCGGGAACTTGTTTTGATTTTCCTTGACCTATACCAATTGATCCTTTTTCGTTACCAACAACAACCAACGCAGCAAAACCAAATCTTCTTCCGCCTTTTACTACTTTTGTTATTCTATTTATTCCTACTAATCGTTCTTTATATTCACTTTGTTTTTTTTGCCATTCAGCCATCTAAAACTCCATTCCATTTTTTCTCAACGAGTCAGCAAATACTTTAATTCTACCGTGGTACTTGTACGGACCTCGATCAAAATAAACTTTAGTAATTTTCTTCTCTGCAGCTCTTTTTGCTAGTATTTCTCCTATTAAAGCTGAAGTTTCTATTTTTTTCTTTTTATTAGCTTTTATTTCTTTTTCAATTGAAGATGCTGAAACAAGTGTTTTTTTAACTTTATCATCGATTATTTGAGCTGAAATATTTTTTAAAGATTTAAAGACTGATATTCTATATCTATTAACAGCAACACTTTTCAATTTTTTTCTATTTCTTAGTTCTCTTTTTTTTGAATTATTTATTTTTTTCATATTATTTTTTCTTACCTTCTTTTCTAAGTACGAATTGACCTCTTTCTCTTATGCCCTTTCCCTTATAAGGCTCGACAGGCTTAAAAGTTTTTATGTCGGAGGCAACTTTTGATACTAGTTCTTTATCAATACCAGTAATTGTTATTATAGTTTGTTTCTCTACAAGGATTTTCACATCTTTAGGTATTTTAAAGTTAATATCGTGGCTAAAACCTAATTGTAAGTTTAATATTTCACCTTTCAGGTTGGCTCTAAAACCAACACCTGTAATATCTAGTATTTTCTGGTGGCCAGTACTTACACCTAAAACAGCATTATTGATCAAACTTCTGTACGTGCCCCACATAACTGATGTTTTCTTGTCTATATTTTTGGTAGCTATCGGCATAATATTAAATTCATTATTTTCATTAACTTTTGCTGAAAATATTTTATCATTTATTGTCAGTTGTTTAGAACCTTTTGGTCCAGTTATAGTTATTGTTCCATTTTCAGATTTAACTGATGAATCTTTAGGTATAGTTATATTTTTTTTTCCAATTTTAGACATTAAAATACTCTACAAATGATTTCACCACCGACGTTATTTTTTCTAGCTTCGATGTCAGACATTACGCCTTTATTAGTTGATATGATTGCTAGGCCTAAACCATTTTGAATTCGAGGTATACTAGTAGCTCTAGAAAAAACTCTCCTTCCAGGTTTGGACACTCTTTTTATCTCTTTAATTACAGGTATTCCTTCGTAATATTTTAGGTCAACAATAAGTGATACTTTATTGTTATCTTTTTTCTCAATATGAAAACTCAAAATAAAACCTTCATTTTTTAAAACTTCTAAAACTTTTAATCTAAAAGTTGATGAGGGCATTTCAACCTTCGTTAATAGTCTTAACTGACCATTTCTAATTCTTGTAAACATATCTCCTATCGGATCCATTAAAGTCATATTTTTTTCCTTACCAGCTTGATTTAGTCATTCCTGGAATTTTTCCAGAAGATGCCATTTCTCTTAAAGCTATTCTTGATACTTTAAGTTTTCTGTAAACTCCATGAGGTCTGCCAGTTATCTCACATCTGTTCACTACTCTTATTTTAGCAGAGTTTTTTGGCAGCTTGTTTAGCTTAAGTTGAGCTGCAAATCTATCTGCCAAAGGTAGTTCCTTTGTTTTAATAATTTTCTTCAATTCAGCTCTTTTTTTCGCAAATTTTTCTACTAATCTAATTCTTTTTAAGTTTTTCTGTATTGCACTAGTTTTTGCCATATTATTAATTTTTAGTTGATGTTTTGTTTATAGGAAAATTGAACTCTTTTAAAAGTTCTTCGGTTCCTTCTTTTGTGTTGCTTGTTGTAACGAGAGTAATATCCATGCCTCTTATTTTTTCTACTTTGTCATAATTTATTTCTGGAAAAATAAGATGCTCCTTTATACCAAAGCTGTAGTTTCCAAATTTATCGATTCCATTTACACTCAATCCTCTAAAATCTTTTATTCTTGGAAGTGCTATATTGACTAATCTATCCATAAATTCATACATTTTTGCAGAACGTAATGTTACTTTGACACCAGCAGAAAAACCTTTTCTTGTCTTGAAATTGGCAATTGATTTTTTAAATTTTGTAACAATTGCTTTTTGCCCTGCAATAGAACTTAGATCATCTTGGGAAGCTTTTACTTTTTTGGCGTCAGCTGCGTCTTCGCCTAAGCCAATGTTCAAAACAATCTTTGTAAATTTTGGAACTTGATGCTTGTTTGAACAGTTTAACTTTGCCATCAATTTAGGCAAAATTTCTTTTTCATATGCAATTTTTAGTCTTGGTACCATTTATCTATTTTTTAATACTTTCTTTTTTAGCTTCTAAGCTTTTAACATTTGAATAATGTATAAAGCTTTCTTTTGAAATAATTCCACCCTTATTTTCTTTAGTCGGCTTTGTGTGTTTTTTTACAAGATTGATAGCCTTGACTTTAATTGTGTTCATTTTTCTATTAATCTCTATTACTTCCCCAGTTTTACCTTTGTCTTTTCCTGCGATAACTTTAACTTGATTGCCTTTTTTAATTCTCATAATTAAATAACCTCCGGTGCTAAAGATATAATTTTTGTGTGCCCTGCAGCTCTCAATTCTCTGGTAACTGGGCCAAATATTCTAGTTCCCATTGGCTCACCTTTTTCATCCGTTAAAACTACAGCGTTATGATCAAATTGTATTTTTGACCCATCGTCTCTGAAAATTTCTTTTCTTGTTCTAACAACAACAGCTCTGTGCACCCCACCTTTTTTTACTTTTCCTTTTGGTATTGCATCTTTGACAGTAATTACAATTAGATCACCTACTCCAGCATATCTTCTTTTAGAACCGCCAAGAACTTTTATACATTCTACTCTTTTGGCTCCAGTGTTATCAGCAACAGTTAATTCAGTATGGTTTTGTATCATTTTTCCATCACCTCCCAAGTTTTTTTCTTGGAAATAGGAGCGCACTCAGTAATTTGAACATTATCTCCTTCTTTAAATTTATTTTTTTCATCGTGTGCATGATATTTTTTTGTTCTGGATATTACTTTGCCAAAAAATGGATGTTGAAATTTTCTTACGACTGCAACAACAATTGTTTTATCACTTTTGGAACTTACAACTTTTCCTTTTAGAACTCTTTTACTCATTTTAAAACCTTTGCATTTATTGTTGTGTATAATCTCGCGATACTTTTTTTAATTTGATTGTATTGAGCGGGATTTTCTACCTGACCATTAATTTTTTTAAATCTGATATTAAATAAATCCTTTTTTAAAGTATGAATTTTATTAATCGCTTGTTCTCCAGTTAATTTTTTATCTTCTTTTTTGTTTTTTGCCATTTTTATCTTTTAATAAATTTTGTTTTAATTGGTAGTTTAGCAGAAGCTTTATATAGAGCAATTCTTGCCGTTTCTTCTGTGACACCATCGACTTCAAAAATAATTCTTCCTGGTTTTACCCTGCATGCATAATATTCGATATTACCTTTTCCTTTGCCCATTCTAACTTCTGTTGGCTTTTTAGAAACAGGTATATTTGGAAATATTCTTGTCCACACTCTACCAGTTCTTTTCATATATCTAGTTAAAGCTACACGAGCCGCTTCGATTTGTTTTCCAATAATTCTCTCAGGTTCGAGTGCTTTTAAACCGTAAGCACCATAGTTTAGAACAGCAGCTCTCGTTGCTTTGCCGTGAATTCTACCTTTAAAGGCTTTTCTAAATTTAGTTCTTACTGGTTGTAGCATTTTTTACTCTTTCCTTTTTTTCATTTTCAACATCTTTTTTGTATAATTGTCCTTTATAAACCCAAACTTTAATTCCTATAATTCCATACGTTGTTAGAGCTTCTGCAGTCCCGTAATCAATGTTTGCTCTTAAGGTGTGAGAAGGAATACTTCCGTCTCTTTCCCATTCTGTTCTTGCTATTTCAGTTCCATTTAATCTACCGCTTACCATTACTTTGATTCCAAGAGCACCAAGTCTAGATGCAGATTGCATTCCTCTTTTTATTGCTCTTCTGTACGCTATTCTTTTTACTAATTGAGTGGCAATATTTTCAGCTATTAAGTATGCGTTAAGTTCTGGTTTTTTTATTTCTTTAATATTTACAGAAACCTCGCTGTCTTTAGAAATTTTAAGAACGTTATTTTTAATTTTTTCAATATCTGCCCCTTTTTTACCTATTACAAAACCAGGTCTAGATGTGTGAATTGATACAATTAATTTTTTTCCTGATCTTTCTATAATAATGTCTGATACTCCAGAATTTACTATATTTTTTTTAATATATTTCCTAATCTTAAAGTCTTCTATTAAATATTTGCCAAATTCCTTCTTTTTAGCAAACCAAACTGAATCCCAGCCTCTGTTTACACCTAATCTAAAACCTATTGGGTTAATTTTCTGTCCCATAATTATTTTCTATCCTCTTTTTTAATCTCTTTTTTCTCCGCTAATACTTCCGGTGCTTTTTTTTCTTTCAATGTTTTAGCTTCTCTTTTGATCACTTTTTTTTCACCTAATACTATAGTAATTCTAGCAAAAGGTTTTTTAATAGGGCTTGCTCTACCTTTAGCACGTGGTCTAAATCTTTTCATTACGACTGATTTACCCACATATGCTTCTTTTATGTAGAGACTGTCAATGTCGTATTGATAGTTATTTTCTGCATTAGCAATTGCAGACTTAACAGTTTTTTTTACATCGTGCGCTATTCTTTTTCTTGTAAACTCTAAGTCTCTTATTGCTACATCAGCTTTTTTTCCTTTTATGAAGTCTAGTATTAGGGCAATTTTACGTGTGCTTGACCTTACATTTTTATTTACCGCTGTAACTGAAATATTATTTTTTTCCACCTGCTCCTCCTGGTTTAGCTGTTGGTGCGGCTTTCTTGTCCGCAGGTGTGTGGCCTCTGAATGTTCTTGTTAACGCGAATTCTCCTAATTTGTGTCCAACCATTTCTTCAGAAATTGTAATAGGTATAAAAGATTTACCGTTATGTATTAAAAAACTATGTCCAACAAAATCAGGAATAACCGTTGAATTTCTAGACCAAGTTTTAATTGGTCTTTTGTCTCCACTTCCTTCTTTAAGTCTATCAATTTTTTTTAATAAACTTGGATGTACGAAAGGTCCTTTCCAGACAGATCTAGCCATAATTATTTCCTTTTTTTCCTTCTTGAAATTATTAATTTATCACTTCTTTGTGGTTTTCTAGTTTTTAAACCTTTTGCTGATTGTCCCCAAGGTGAGACTGGATTTCTTCCACCGGCTGTTTTTCCTTCACCGCCACCATGGGGGTGATCTACTGGATTCATCACAACACCTCTTGATTGAGGTCTTTGACCTTTCCATCTAGTTCTTCCAGCCTTACCAACTTTAATATTTTTTTGATCTGGGTTTGAAACAGAACCAAGTGTAGCCATACATTTGCTACTTACTTTTCTTGTTTCACCAGATCCTAATCTTATAATTGCATGGTCTCCATCAAACCCTGTTAATGTCGCGGATGATCCTGCTGATCTAGCCATTTTTCCACCTGTGTTTGGAACTAATTCTATATTATGAATTGAACTTCCTTGTGGAATTTCACTTAATTCTACACAGTTTCCAGTTTTAATTTCAACTTTTTTTCCAGCTTCTACGGTGTCACCAATTTTTAAATTTTGAGGGCAAATAATATATTTCATATCATTGTCTTCGTATTTTATTAAAGCTATGTAACTAGTTCTATTAGGATCGTATTCAATTCTTTCAACTACACCTTTAATGTCTCTTTTTGATCTATAGAAATCTATAATTCTATATTTGTGTTTGTGAGCTCCGCCTCTATGCCTCGAAGTTATTCTGCCCATGTTATTTCTTGCGCCTGTAGAGTGTTGACCAATAGTCAGTGGCTTGTATGGGTCGCCCTTCCAAAGTCCACTTTTGTCTACAAGAACCGTTCCACGAGTTGATTTTGTATAAGGTTTAAATGTCTTTAATGCCATGTTTATATTCCTGACGCCAGGTCAATACTTTGACCTTTTTTAAGAGTTATTATTGCTTTTTTATAACCTGGTTTAATTGATACTTTACCTTGTTTAATTTTCTTTTTTCTTTTTTGAATTATTATGTTCACTTTGACTACGGTAACTTTAAATAATTTTTCTATATTTTTTTTTATTGACCTCTTATTTGCACCAGAATGAACTTTAAAAACAGTTTTATTTTGCTCAGAAAGGATGGTTGCCTTTTCAGTAATAATTGGCTGTCTTATAGAGTCGATATAACTAATTTTTTTCATCTAATAACCTAGTTTCTATTTTTTTCATTGAGCTAGAAGTAATAATCACATTCGTATACTTAAGTAGATCGTAAATATTAGTTCCTTCATCTCGTATAACTTTAATATTTTTTATGTTTCTTGCTGATTTAACAAAGTTTTTTTCAGAATCTTTATCAGAGACTATTAAAACATTTAATAAATTATTGTTATTTAAAAACTTATTAAAATCTTTTGTTTTTTTTACCTCTTTTGTAACATCAGATAGAATGTGTAATTGTTTGTCTACATTTTTTTTAGCTAGTGTTTGCGCTAGAGCAATTTTTCTAACTTTTTTATTTATTTTTTTAATTTTATAAACCGCTCCTTTTGGTCCGTGAGCTTGTCCTCCACCAACAAATAAGGGTGCTTTTTTACTTGCATGTCTTGCTTGACCAGTTCCTTTTTGAGCATAAATCTTTTTGGTAGATCCCCTAATTTCATTTCTTTGTTTGGTTTTTGCTGTTCTAGGTTTTTGATGGTTTAGTTGCCAATCAATTACGTATTTAACTAATTTATGATTGAATTTTAAATTCATTATTTTATCTGACACATCTATTGTTCCAGATTTACCGCCTTCAAGGTTTAATAAATTAAATTTCATAAAATTATTTTTTTCCTTTACTAGCTGCCGCGGCTTTTGCTTTAGCCTCAATTTTCTCAATTAAAGTTTTTCTTCTAACATTTTTAATTGATTGTCTTACTAATATTGTAGAATTTTTGGAGCCAGGGATAGATCCTTTAAGATATAAAAGACTGTTTTCTAAGTCAGACTTGACTATTTCTAAGTTTAACATTGTTCTAAATTTATCTCCCATGTGACCAGCCATTTTTTTACCTTTAAAAACTTTTCCTGGATCTTGTCTTTGACCCGTTGAACCGTGAGATCTATGGGATACAGAAACACCGTGTGAAGCTCTTAGCCCTCCAAAATTCCATCTTTTCATTACACCGGCAAAACCTTTTCCTATAGTTTTAGATCTGACGTCTACAAATTTTATATCTTTTAGTATTTCTAGACCTACTTCATTACCTTCTTTGAATTCTTCAGTTTTATCTAAACGAAATTCTTTTAAAATTTTTTTGGGTTCAGTGTTTTTCTTTGTAAAGTAACCTTTCATTTGGTTGGTTAGTTTTGAATTTTTAATTGAAAAAAAACCTACTTTTACTGCAGAATAACCTCTAGTTTCTTTTGTAAAAACGTCTAAAACCCTTCCTTTTTCTACTCTGATCACTGTTACTGGTACGGATTGTCCGTTCGCCAAAAACTCTCTTGTCATGCCAACTTTTGTTCCTAATAATCCTAAGCTCATAATTTATATTTTTATTTCTATGTCTACACCTGATGCTAAATCTAGTTTCATTAGCGCTTCAACGGTTTGGGGTGTTGGTTCAATAATATCTATAAGTCTTTTGTGCGTTCTTTGCTCAAATTGATCTCTGCTTTTCTTATTTATATGGGGAGATCTTAGTACTGTATATTTTTCTATTCTTGTAGGAAGAGGTATTGGACCTTTAACTTGAGCTCCTGTCCTCTTGGCTGTATTTACAATTTCTTCCGTAGACAAATCTAAAATTTTGTTGTCGTAAGCACGTAAATGTATTCGTATATTTTGTTTGTCCATAATATTAAGCTAATTTCTTTGTTACCTCGTCTTGAACATTTTGAGGGACCTTGTCGTAATGGCTAAATTGCATTGTATATTGAGCTCTACCTTGTGTTGATGATCTTAGAGTGTTTATATAACCAAACATGTTTGCTAGGGGCACTGTTGCTGCAATTGCAGTAGCATTACCTCTAGGTTCTGTAGAACCAACTTGTCCTCTTCTACTATTTAAATCTCCAATTACATCGCCCATAAAATCTTCTGGAGTAACAACCTCAACTTTCATTATTGGCTCAAGGAGTTTTAGCGTAGCTTGTTGACAAAGTTCTTTAAAACAATAACGAGAAGCAATTTCGAAAGCTAAAACACTTGAGTCAACATCGTGATGTAAACCATCTAATATTGTAACCTTATAATCAATTATCGGGAAACCAGCTAATATTCCACTTTCCGCAACCGACTCGACACCTTTTTCAACGCCAGGAATAAACTCTTTAGGTATTGAAGCACCTTTAATCTTATTTTCAATCTCTCTTCCTTTGCCAGGTTCTAACGGTTCTACACTTAAAGTAACTTTCGCGAACTGTCCTGATCCACCACTTTGTTTTTTATGTATGTATGTAACTTCTGCTGAGTTTAAAATAGTTTCTCTGTAAGCTACTTGAGGAGCTCCAATATTTGCTTCAACTTTAAATTCTCTTTTCATTCTGTCCACAATTATATCTAGGTGTAGCTCACCCATACCTTTAATAATAGTTTGGCCAGACTCTTCATCAGATGTTACTCTGAAAGAAGGATCCTCTTTAGCTAATCGAGCTAAAGCTTCACCCATTTTTTCTTGGTCAGCTTTAGTTTTAGGCTCAACTGCAATTTCTATTACAGGGTCTGGAAATTCCATAGGCTCTAGCAAAATAGGTTTATTTTCATCACAAAGAGTGTGGCCTGTAACTGTAAATTTAAGTCCAGCTAAAGCAACTATGTCTCCTGTTGTTGCTTCTTTCGTGTCTTCTCTGCTATTAGCATGCATTAACAACATTCTACCAACACGTTCAGTTTTTTCTTTTGAAGAATTATAAATACTTGTTCCTGTTTTAATGGTTCCTGAATAAATTCTAATAAAAGTTAACGAACCAACAAATGGATCATTTGCAACTTTAAAAGCTAAAGCGGAAAATGGTTCGTCATCTCCAAATTTCATTGTAACTTTGTCTTCGGTACCAAGCGGTGTACCTTCTATGGATCCGATATCCATAGGACTAGGTAAATAATCTACGACAGCGTCTAGAAGAGGTTGAACGCCTTTATTTTTAAAAGCCGAACCTGTAGTTATTGGAACAAAATTAAAGCCTAAAGTACCTTTTCTTATACATTTTTTTAAATCAGATTCAGAGGGTTCTTTTCCTTCAAGATATGCTTCCATTAATTTTTCGTCTTCTTCTACAGCAGCTTCAACAAGTTCTTTTCTATACTTGTCAGCTTTTTCTTTTAGTTCAGCTGGAATATCAACTGTATCAAATTTCGCACCAAGATCCTCATTTTGCCAAACGACAGCTTTCATTTTAACTAAATCTACTACACCTTTTAAATCTGCCTCAGAACCAATAGGTAATTGTAACACTAATGGCTTACAACCTAGTCTATCCTTAATCATCTCTACACACATATAAAAGTCGGCACCTGTTCTGTCTAATTTATTAACAAAGCAAATTCTTGGAACCTTGTATTTGTCTGCTTGCCTCCAAACGGTTTCTGACTGAGGTTCTACACCTGCAACACCGTCAAAAACGCAAACTGCACCATCTAAAACTTTTAAAGATCTCTCAACTTCAATGGTAAAATCGACATGTCCAGGTGTGTCTATAATATTTATTCTATGATCGTTCCAAAAGCATGTAGTTGCAGCTGATGTAATTGTAATTCCTCGTTCTTGCTCTTGCTCCATCCAGTCCATAGTGGCGGCACCATCGTGGACTTCTCCAATCTTATGACTTTTTCCTGTATAATATAAAATTCTCTCAGTAGTAGTTGTTTTACCAGCATCAATGTGCGCCATTATTCCAATATTTCTATATTTATCTAAAGGATATTTTTTTTCAGACATAAATAATTACCATCTAAAATGTGCAAAAGCTTTATTCGATTCTGCCATTCTATGTGTATCTTCTCTTTTTTTAATTGCTGCACCTTTATTTTGTGATGCATCTAATAATTCAAAATATAATTTTTCAGCCATAGTTTTATTCTTTCTATTTCTGGTAGCGTCTTTAATCCATCTTAATGCTAAAGCTTGGGCTCTTTTAGTTTTAACTTCAACTGGTACCTGATAGGTGGCACCACCCACTCTTCTTGATCTACACTCTACGTTTGGTTTAACATTACCAATTGCATCATTGAAAGTTTTTAAAGGATCTTGTTTGCTTGTATCTTGAATTTTATCGAGTGCATCATATAAAATTTTTTCAGCAGTAGATCTTTTACCATCGTACATAATACAGTTAATAAATTTTGAAACTAATTCAGAACGAAATTTTGGGTCGGGATAAACTTTTCTAACTGGTGCTTTTCTTTTTCTAGACATAATATTATTTTGGTTTTTTAGCTCCGTATAAGGATCTTCGTTTTCTTCTGGCTGCTATTCCTTGTGTATCTAAATTCCCTCTTAAAATGTGATAACGAACACCTGGTAAATCTTTAACACGTCCACCACGAAGTAATACAACGGAGTGTTCTTGTAAATTATGTCCCTCACCAGGAATATATGCTGTTACTTCAAATCCATTTGACAGTCTTACCCTTGCAACTTTTCTTAATGCTGAATTTGGTTTTTTAGGAGTAGTTGTATAAACCTTCAAACAAACGCCACGTTTTAAAGGCTGACCTTCCAAGGCGGGAACTTTATTTCTTGCCTTAGGTTTGGTACGAGGATTTCTAATTAGCTGACTAATAGTTGGCATAAAAAAAAATTTTGAAGAAAAAGATAAAGGTAGACCTTGATTTCAAGGTACACAAAAGTCAGTGTTTAAGGTTAAATACTACCTTACTTCTAACTATCAAAATTGCGCTAAAATAACATTGAAAAGCTAAAAGTCAATATTTAATAGGGAATATCTGCTTTATTTTTAGAGGGTTATTCTGCTACCGGTGGGGTTTCTAGTTGTTGTTTTTGTATATCAGCCAATCTTAACTCATCTTGCTCTCTAGCTTTTTTATCCCAACCCATTTTAGTAAGGCCAGTACCTGCTGGTACCAATCTACCAACGATTACGTTCTCTTTTAAACCCTCAAGGTAGTCAACTTTGCCTCTGATAGATGCGTCGGTTAAAACTCTTGTTGTTTCCTGGAAAGAAGCCGCCGAAATAAAAGATTTAGTTTGCAGAGAAGCTTTTGTTATTCCTAGTAAAATTCTTTCGTACACAGCTGGTTTCTTACCATCTTTTTTTAAATTTGCATTAATCTTAACAATATCGATTAAATCAACAGTTTCGTTTAATAAATAATCTGTATCACCTGGTTCTTTAATCTCAACTTTTTTAAGCATTTGCCTAACAATGGTTTCTATATGTTTGTCATTAATAACAACTCCTTGAAGTCTATAAACTTCTTGTACTTCAGTAACAAAAAATTCTGTCAGTCTCTCCACGCCTAAAATTCTTAAAATATCATGTGGTAGTGGGCTGCCATCAAGTAAATATTCTCCTTTTTTTATTTTTTCACCTTGATTAAAATTTACATGTTTCCCTTTAGGGATTAGATAATTTGAAGTTTCACCTTTTGTAGAAACAATAGAAATTTTTTGTTTACCACGTATTTCTTTTCCAAATTCTATCATGCCATCATTTTCAGCTATAATCGCACTATCTTTTGGTTTTCTAGCCTCGAACAGTTCGGCAACTCTAGGGAGGCCTCCTGTTATATCTTTAGTTTTAGATGTTTCTTTTGGTAATCTAGCAAGTACATCTCCAGCGGAAATTTTTTGACCGTCTTTCACGGAAAGTATTGAGTCTGGAACTAAAAAATATCTAGCGACATTACCATCGGCTTTTTTGATAACTTCACCCTTATCGTTTCTAAGTGTTAATCTAGGTTTAAGTTCTGTGTTTTTTGACAAAGATTTCCAGTCTGTAACTGATTTAGAAGAAATACCGGTCGAGTCATCCATAGTTTCTGTCAAAGAAGTTCCTTCAACAAGATCCATATAATTAACAACTCCACTTGTCTCTGCTATCACTGGCAATGTGTAAGGATCCCATTCAGCAATTTTTTTACCTTTCTCAATCATATCACCATCTTTGAAAAATAGTTTTGAACCATAAATTACATTGTAAATACCTAACTGAATACCGTTATCATCTTCAATGGAAAGTTCTGTATTTCTTCCCATGACAATTATATTTTTTTTGGAATCTTCAATAAGGTTTTTATTTATTATATTTAATTTACCTTTTTTTTGAGAAATAATTTGAGATTCTTCTTTGACTTGAGCTGTTCCTCCTACGTGGAATGTTCTCATTGTTAATTGAGTTCCTGGTTCACCAATAGACTGTGCTGCGATCATTCCAATAGCTTCACCAATACTTACTAGTTTTCCTCTAGCTAAATCTCTTCCATAACAAGTTTGACAAACTCCTTTAGTGGCGGCGCAAGTAATAATTGAATACACTTGTATAGACTTAACTCCAGCTGCGTCTATTAATTCACAATCAGACTCGTCTAATAGTTGTTTCTTTTTAAGAATAACTTCACCAGTAATGGGGTTTTTAATGTCTTGTGCCGTAGTTCTTCCTAAAACTCTTTCAGACAAACTAACTAATATATTTCCACCTTCTATAACTTCAGTAATATTTATTGAAGATTTAGAACCACAATCTTTTATTGTAACTTGTAAATCTTGAGCAACATCACATAATCTTCTTGTTAGGTAGCCTGAATTTGCAGTTTTTAAGGCTGTATCAGCTAAACCTTTACGAGCTCCGTGTGTTGAGTTGAAGTACTCCAATACAGAAAGACCCTCTTTAAAATTGGCCATAATAGGAGTTTCAATAATTTCACCTGAGGGCTTGGCAATCAACCCTCTCATACCTGCCAATTGTTTCATTTGAGCTTGTGATCCTCTTGCCCCAGAATCAGCCATCATGTAAACAGAGTTTGTTTCAATTCTACCATCTGGGAAAATTTTTTGCGCTGAAGAAATTTCTTTCATCATTTCGTTTGCAACAGTGTCTGTGCATTTAGACCAAATATCTACAACTTTGTTATACTTTTCACCTCTTGTAATTAGACCATCAGAATATTGTTTTTCATATTCTTCAATTTGTTTTTTAGTTTGGTTGATCAATTGTGTTTTAGTCTCTGGAATTATTAAATCATCTTTACCGAATGAAATTCCTGCTCTGAACGCGTGCTTGAAACCTAAAGTTTTAATACGATCACAAAAAATAACAGTTTCTTTTTGACCACAGAATCTAAAAATGGTGTCTATAATTTCAGAAACATCTTTTTTAGTTAGAAGTCTGTCAATAATAGTAAATTTTATTTTATGATTTTTTGGCAGTACGCTTGCTAACAAGAACCTTCCTGCTGTACTCGTGTATTTTTGGTTTATTTTTATTCCTTTTTCATCAACTGTTTCAAAAACAGAAATAATTTTAGAATGTAAGCTTATAGATTTATTCTCTACAGCTTGTTCAATTTCATTAATGTTTGAAAAAATACCTCTAGGTTTATCTTCATTCTTATCATCAGACTGAGAAAGGTAATATATTCCAAGCACAATATCTTGACTTGGTACAATGATTGGTTTTCCGTTTGATGGACTCAAAATGTTATTGGTAGACATCATTAGAACTCTTGCTTCTAATTGAGCCTCTAAACTTAACGGGATATGAACTGCCATCTGGTCACCGTCAAAGTCAGCGTTAAATGCTGCACAAACTAATGGGTGTAATTCAATAGCAAAACCTTCTATCAGTTTGACTTCGAAAGCTTGCACACCTAGTCTATGAAGAGTTGGAGCTCGGTTTAACAAAATAGGATGTTCTCTTGTTATAAATTCTAATGCATCCCAAACCTCAGGTACTTCTTTTTCCACTAGTCTTTTTGCTTGTTTAATAGTTGTAGCTAAACCTAGTTTATCTAATCTTGCATATAAGAAAGGTTTAAATAATTCTAAAGCCATTTTTTTTGGAAGACCACACTGGTGTAATTTCAATTCTGGTCCTACTACAATAACTGAACGACCAGAGTAATCGACACGTTTACCTAATAAATTTTGCCTAAACCTACCCTGCTTACCTTTAAGCATTTCAGCTAGTGATTTAAGAGGTCTTTTACCGGTTCCTGTAATAACTCTACCTCTTCTCCCGTTGTCAAAAAGTGCGTCAACTGACTCTTGAAGCATTCTTTTTTCATTTCTTACGATAATGTGCGGTGCTTTAAGATCTAATAGTCTTTTTAACCTGTTGTTCCGGTTTATAACTCTTCTGTATAAATCATTAAGATCTGAAGTTGCAAATCTTCCGCCGTCTAGAGGCACTAAAGGTCTTAATTCGGGTGGTATAACTGGTACTGTTGTTAATATCATCCACTCCGGTTTGTTTCCAGAGTCTATGAATGACTCAACAAGTTTTAATCTTTTGATAGTTCTTTCTTCTGTAACTTTAGATTTAATTGTATCTAAAGCTGTACGTAGCTTTTTTTGTTCTTTTGCTAAATCTAAATTTATTAAAATTTCTCTTACTGCTTCAGCACCAATTCCTGCCTGAAATGCATCTTCTCCAAATTCTTCTTGGGCTTTTATCAATTGTTCTTCTGAAATTAAATCTCCTTTTTGTAAAGTTGTTAATCCCGGTTCAACAACTATAAAACTTTCAAAATATAATACCCTCTCAACATCTTTAAGTTTCATGTCTATAGCAAGCGCTATACGACTAGGTAATGATTTCAAAAACCAAATATGAGCAACGGGACAAGCTAAATCTATATGTCCCATTCGTTCTCTTCTAACATTTGATTTAGTGATTTCTACACCACATTTTTCGCAAATGATTCCTCTAAATTTCATTCTTTTGTATTTACCACAAAGACATTCATAGTCTTTTACAGGTCCAAATATTCTCGCACAAAAAAGACCATCTTTTTCTGGCCTAAAAGTTCTGTAATTAATTGTTTCTGGTTTTTTAATTTCACCAAAAGACCATGATTTAATCTTTTCCGGACTAGCTATGGTAATTTTTATACTACTAAAGTTAGTTTCAGGTAAACTGTTGTGGTTGTTGTAAGTTTGTTTTGTTAAATTTTTTTCCATATTAGTTTAGTTCAATGTTTAATCCCAAAGCTCTGATTTCCTTAATTAATACGTTAAACGATTCAGGCACACCTGATTCAAAATTGTTATTACCTTTTACAATAGTTTCATAAACTTTTGTTCTTCCCGCAACATCATCTGATTTAACTGTAAGAATTTCTTGTAATGTGTATGAGGCACCGTATGCTTCCAAGGCCCAAACTTCCATTTCACCAAATCTTTGGCCACCTAACTGAGCTTTACCACCAAGCGGCTGTTGTGTAACTAAGCTATAAGGTCCTGTTGATCGGGCATGAATTTTGTCTTCTACTAAATGGTTTAATTTTAACATATAAATAATCCCAACTGTAACAGGTCTATCAAATTTTTCTCCGGTTAATCCATCCCATAAAGTTGTTTGTCCAGAGTTAGGCAATTTACCTAAATCTAACATATTTTTAATATCATCCGTAGACGCTCCATCAAATACCGGTGTAGCAATCGGAACACCATTTGATATATTTTGAATAAGTTCAAATAATTCTTTTTTGTTCAGTTTGCTTACAACATTGTCATAATATTCAGAACCATAAATAGCTTTTAATTTTTTATTAAGTTCTTCAATAGTTTTATCGAAATTTTTTAAGTGTTCTTTGATTTGATCACCCAATTCAGAACATGCCCATCCAAGGTGCGTTTCTAGAATTTGTCCTACATTCATACGACTTGGAACACCTAATGGGTTTAAAACTATGTCTACAGGTTTTCCGTTAGCCATATAAGGCATATCTTGTACTGGAACTATTTTACTAACAACTCCTTTATTACCGTGCCTTCCTGCCATTTTATCGCCTGGCATTAATCTTCTTTTAACGGCAACAAATACTTTAACTACTTTCATTACAGTTGGTAGAAGATCATCGCCTTGTTTTATTTTTATTACTTTATCCTCAAATCTTAATTTAATGTCCTCACTTGCATCATCAAATTGCTTTTTAAGTTTTAATAAATTTTGGTTTAATTGATCGTCAGAAAAACTCAGCTTCCAAATATCTTTTAGGCTTAGTTTGTTTAACTGTTCTACGTCAATATTTGAATTAGCATTTATAGATTTGTAAGATTTGTTAGCCTGCTTATCTTTTAAAAGCTCTATAGTTCTAAGTTTGATATTTCTATTTAAAATTTCTTCTTCTACAAGCTTGTCTTCTTGAACTAATTCGATTGCTGCTCTCTCAATCGCTATGGATCTTTCATCTTTTTCAATTCCGTGTCTATTAAAAACTCGAACATCTATAACAACACCTGATCCACCTGATTTAAGTTTTAAAGATGAGTCTCTAACATCGGTAGCTTTTTCGCCAAAAATTGATCTCAATAGTTTTTCTTCTGGACTAGAAGATGTTTCACTTTTAGGTGTAACTTTTCCAACTAAAATATCTCCAGGTTTTACTTCCGCACCAACATATACAATTCCCGACTCATCTAAATTTCTTAAACTTTCTTCACTTACATTTGGAATATCTCTGGTAACTTCTTCTGCTCCCAATTTTGTATCTCTTGCCATTGATTCATATTCTTCAATATGAATTGAGGTAAAAACATCGTCAGTTACACATCTTTCAGAAATTAAAATTGAATCTTCAAAATTGTAACCTTGCCATGGCATAAAAGCTACAGTAACATTTTTACCTAATGCTAGCTCGCCTAATTTAGTAGCCGGTCCGTCTGCAATAATGTCTCCAGTTCTGATTGTATCACCAACTTTAACTAATGGTCTTTGGTTGATACAGGTATTTTGATTTGATCTTTTAAATTTTGACAGGTTATAAATATCAACTCCAGATTGGGATAATTCTTTTACATCTGTCGCTTTTACAACAATACGCTTACCATCAATTTTATCGACTATACCGTTTCTTTTTGCGACAATTGTAACTCCTGAATCTAAAGCTACATCAGATTCCATTCCCGTTCCTACAAGAGGAGACTCAGGTTTCAATAAAGGAACAGCCTGTCTCATCATGTTTGAGCCCATAAGTGCTCTGTTGGCATCATCATTTTCTAAAAATGGTATAAGAGCTGCAGCAACTGAAACCAATTGCTTCGGCGAAACATCAATATAATCAATGCTCTCTCTATTTGCTAAGAGAAAGTTTAAATTGTGTCTACAAGAAACTAGTTCCTCCTCGAATGTGCCGTCTTTGTTAATAGGAGAATTGGCTTGTGCAATAGTAAATTTTTCTTCTTCAATAGCGGATAAATAGTTTACTTCTTTTGACACTTTTCCATTAATTATTTTTCTATATGGGCTCTCTATATAGCCATATTTATTAACACGACAATAAGTAGCCAAACTATTAATTAGACCGATATTTGGTCCTTCAGGTGTTTCGATCGGACAAATTCTACCATAGTGAGTTGGGTGAACATCTCGCACCTCAAAGCCAGCTCTCTCTCTTGTTAGGCCACCAGGTCCAAGTGCTGAAACTCTTCTTTTGTGAGTAATTTCAGATAGTGGATTGGTTTGATCCATAAATTGAGAAAGTGCCGAGGTTGCAAAAAAATCTTTTAACGAAGTTGTAATTGGCTTAGCGTTAATTAGGTCTTGCGGCATGGCAGATTCAATCTCAAGAAAGGTAGACATTTTTTCTTTAACAGTTCTTTCCATTCGCAGTAAACCAATTCTAAATTGATTTTCCACTAATTCACCAACAGATCTTACTCTTCTATTGCCCAAATGATCTATATCATCAACCTCACCCTTGCCATCTCTTAAATCAAGCATAAATTGTATGATGGCCAAAATATCATCTTTATGAAGGACAGTATCCTTAAGATCTGTTTCAAGATTTAATTTAGCATTTAATTTTACCCTACCGACTTCGGATAAGTCATAACGTTCTTTGTTGAAATATAAATTTTGAAAAACACCTTCTGCAACTTCTATTGTTGGTGCCTCGCCTGGTCTTAGAATTCTGTAAATATCATTTAAAGCTTCACTTTTATCAATATTTTTTTCAACTTTTAAAGTTTCTAATAAATATGGTCCCTTGTTAATAGGGTCTATGTTAACTAACTTTAATGAATAAGTTTCATTAAATATAATTTTTTCAAGTAATTCTTCAGTAATATCAAAACCTGACCTTATAATAAACTCACCGCTTTTTTCTTTAATATCGTGAGCAATATATTTGCCAATAATTTCGTTATTAGAAATTAGAATATTAGTAAGGCCTTTTTCCTTTAATTTATTAGCGATTATAAGATTAAGTTTTTCACCTTTTTCTAAAAATTTTTTATTAGATTTTGCGTCAACTAAATCATATGGAAGTTTAACTGGTCTTTTATAGTTTTCAGGAATAAATTTAGCACTCCACATTTTACTTTCTTTATTGTAGGTAAACTGGTCTTGAGAGTAATAATTTTCAATAACTTCTTCTCTTGTCACTCCTAGTGCGTAAAGCAAAGTAGTAATTGGAAGTTTTTTCTTTCTATCTATTCTAAAATATAAAATATCTTTAGGATCAAATTCAAAATCTAACCAAGAGCCTCTACCTGGAATTATCCTACAATTAAATAATAATTTTCCACTACTATGTGTCTTACCTTTGTCATGGTCAAAGAAAACACCAGGGCTTCTGTGCATTTGATTGACTACAACTCTTTCAACACCATTTACTACAAATGTACCGCTAGTTGTCATTAAAGGAAGTTCTCCTATGAAAACCTCTTGTTCTTTTGCTGATAAAATTTGTTTTGTGTTAGTGTCTGGATCAATATCGTAGACAACTAATCTTAAATTTGCTTTTAAAGATGCGGAGTATGTTAAGCTTCTTTGTTTACATTCTAAGACATCAAATTTTGGTTTTTCTAATTTGTAAGAAATATATTCTAAAGTAGCTTTGTCATTACCGTCTTCAATTGGAAATATACTTTTGAAAGTTTTATGTATTCCCTTTTTAAGTTCGTCACTAATTTCGTGAATAGACTTTGAGCTAAGAAACTCATTGTAGGAGTTTTTTTGTACTTCGATTAAGTTTGGAATTGATAAACCTTCGATTAACTTACCAAAGTTTTTACGAATGCTTTTTTTTTGAGTAAAAGATAAATCCATTAATAATTCAAAAATTTACTAAAGTTTTTTAAAACCCTAGTAAATGGTAGCTAATTTTTTGTTTACTTTAATTCTACTTTTGCGCCTGCTGCTTCTAATTTCGCCTTCATTTCTTCGGCATCTTTTTTTGCAACACCAGCTTTAACTTCTTTGGGTGCCGCTTCAACTAAATCTTTTGCTTCCTTCAATCCTAAACCAGTAATTCCTCTAACTTCTTTAATAACATTAATTTTTTTCTCACCAAAGGATGTAAGGAAAACTGTAAATTCTGACTTTTCTTCACCTGCTGCTGCTGCTGCTGCGGGTGCAACTGCGACTGCGGCTGAGACTCCCCACTTTTCTTCAAGTTGTTTTGAAAGTTCTGCTGCTTCTACAACAGAAAGTTTTGATAAATCTTCTATAATTTTATTTAAATCTGACATTTTTTAATCCTGTGAATTATTTTTATATTTCTTCTGCGGGCGCTAAACTAGTCTTTTTTTTGCTCTGTGCAAGTAAAATACCAATTATTTTTTGTGCTGAAGCATTTAAAATTCCAATAATGCTTGCCCTTGCTTCGTTTAGAGTTGGTAAACTGGCTATTTTAGCTACTTCTGCCTCATCGATTACCTTTCCCTCCATGAAACCTGCGACAATTTTTAATTTATCATTTTTTTTTGCAAATTTTGACAAAATTCTAGCCGACATAAAAGGATCTGAAGAAATAGCTGCTGCGGTTGGACCTGTAAAAAATTTTTCTAAATCTTTACAAGGTGAATCTTTAACTGCTAATTTTGTTATTCTATTTTTGGTAATTTTAAATAAAATACCATTTTCTCTTAATTCTTTTCTTAAAGCGTCTAATTGAACTACATTTAATCCTTGGTAATGAGCTATCATGACAGCTTCATTGGTAGAAAACATTTTTTTCATTTCTTCAATATAAATTTTTTTTGTTTCTTTGTTCATCATATTATTAAATACTCTTATTGCTAACCTTAAGTGATACACCCATAGAAGATGTAACATATATACTTCTAATAAACTCACCTTTTGTTGCTTCCGGTTTCTCTTTTTTTACAAAATCTACTAAATGTTTTAAATTGCTTATTAAGTTTGAAGTTGGAAAACTTTTTCTGCCGATAGATGTACCGATATTACCATCTTTATCATGTTTAATTTCAACTAAACCAGATTTGATATCTTCAACTGACTTTTTGATGTTAGTTGAAACAGTGCCAAGTTTTGGATTAGGCATTAAGCCTTTTGGTCCTAAAACTTTTCCATGTTTGCCAATTTTTCCCATCATCCCAGGGGTGCATATCAATTTATCAAAATTAAATTTTCCACTTGCAATTATTTCTATTAAATCATCCGAACCAGCTATGTCAGCTCCACATTTTTTTGCATCTTCGGTTTTGTCTGCCTCACATAAAACAGCAACTTTTAATTTTTTACCAGTCCCAGATGGTAGTTTAGTAACTGTTCTTAAATTAAAATCTCCACCTTTAGATTGCTTAAGACCAATACGTAAAGATACATCGATTGACTCATCGAATTTAGTTGTTGAGTTTTTTTTAATCATTTCTAAAATTTCCTTCAAGTCTGTAGACTTAAAATTATTAGAATTCTTCAATAGTTCTTTGTAACGTTTTGATTTTTTTTTCATTAACCTTTCACCTCAATACCCATTGACCTAGCAGATCCACAAATTATTTTTGTTGCTTCCTTAATATCAAATGCATTCAAATCTTCCATTTTAGCTTTGGCTATTTCTTCCGCTTGTTTTATGGTGATGGAACCTGCGATAGTTCTTCCAGGTTCTTTAGATCCACTTTTAAGTTTTGCTGCTTCTTTTATGTAATGTGAAGCTGGTGGTGTTTTAATTATAAAGTCAAATTTTTTATCTTTATAAACTGTAATTACAACAGGGACTGGTTTTCCCATCATGGATTTTGTTTTTTCATTAAAAGCTTTACAAAACTCCATTATGTTAATTCCTCTTTGACCTAAAGCGGGACCAACAGGAGGCGCGGGGTTAGCTTGGCCACCTTTGATTTGTAGTTTTACAATTCCTGCTATTTCTTTTGCCATATTAATTTTTTTCTACTTGGTTGTACTCTAAATCGACTGGTGTGGCTCTTCCAAAAATAGAAACAGAAACTTTAAGTCTTGATTTTTCTTCATCTATTTCTTCTACTAAACCGTTGAAAGAAGCAAAAGGTCCGTCGCATACTTTTACTTTTTCACCAATCTCAAAACTTATACCACTTTTTGGATTATTTGCACTTTCTGAAACTTGACCAAGTATTCTCTCTATTTCTGCATCGGTAATAGGGGTTGGTTGGTCTCCCGAGCCAAGAAAACCACTAACTTTTTGAAGATTTTTTATTAAGTGAAAAACTTGTTTTGTCATGTTTAGCCTAACTAAAACGTAGCCAGGAAAGTATTTTTTTTGGGTTTTTGTTCTTTTTCCCTTTTTAACTTCCGTCACATCTTGAGTGGGTACAAGCGTCTCACCTAAATGGGATTCCAATTTATTTTTAATAAGTGTGTCTTTTATTGATTCTACTACTTTTTTTTCAAATCCGGAGTATGCTTGAACAATATACCAATTCATATTTAGAAATTTATAGTTAAGACCAAGTTAAGTAAAAACCTCAATATTTGATCTAGTAGCAAAAAAAAAATTGCAGCAATAGAAGCTAAGGCAAAAACCATAATACCACCTGTTAAAGTGTCTTTTTTTGTTGGCCAAGTTATTCTAAAGGCTTCTTGTTTTACTTCCTGGATAAATCTTAAAGGATTTTTCATAATATTTAATTAAGTTATTGGCAGGAGCGGAGGGACTCGAACCCACAACCTCCGGTTTTGGAGACCGGCGCTCTACCAATTGAACTAC
>Ga0307986_10000267_pt1 | contig 38715 bp, 46 predicted proteins | sample EllFjometageno82_FD_203170 | JGI IMG/M metagenome (GOLD analysis project Ga0307986, IMG submission 203170) | Marine microbial communities from Ellis Fjord, Antarctic Ocean - #82 | ecosystem: Environmental > Aquatic > Marine > Unclassified | place: Southern Ocean | collected 2014-10-09 | reverse complement strand
TATAAATAAAACAAATACCAATGAACTTATTAGTCAGCTTAAGGTGATTATTGAAGAAAATAATATTGGTGGGATCATTGTTGGTAATCCAGTGAATATGGATGGCTCTATAGGAAGATCGGCTCAATCTGTTAATGACGTTGCATCAAATATTTCTAAATCAATTAATTTACCTGTAATGCTATGGGATGAAAGACTCTCAACGGTTGGTGCATTTAACCTCTCTAGTCTACTAGATGTTAATGTGTCCAAAAGAGTTAAAACTATCGACCAAAATGCTGCTGCCTTTATTTTACAGGGCGCAATAGACTTTTTAAACAATTAATACTTGCCATAAGGATACTTAATAGTTATAGAGTTAATTTTAATGGCAATCAAAACAAATAAAGCTATTAAAATTTCTCAAAAACACCTCCTTGGTATCCAGGATTTATCTATCAATGATGTTAATTTAATTCTAGACGAAGCTAAGACCTTTATTAAACTTAACCAGAGTAAAAATAAAAAATTAAATGTCCTAAATGGAAAAACTCAAATTAATCTATTTTTTGAGCCCTCAACTAGAACTCAGAGTTCTTTTGAATTAGCGGGAAAGAGACTTGGCGCAGATGTAATGTCTATGAATATGGCGAATTCTGCAATTAAAAAAGGTGAAACACTTATTGATACTGCAATGACTTTAAATGCCATGCACCCAGACATTATTGTAATCCGTCATCAAGATTCAGGGGCGTGTAACCTCTTATCTCAAAAAGTAAATTGTGCAGTACTTAATGCAGGTGACGGAAGTCGCGAGCACCCTACTCAAGCTCTATTAGATGCTTTAACAATTATAAATCGTAAAAAAAAAATTGAAGGTTTAAGAATTGCTATTTGCGGAGATATTACACATTCACGTGTTGCTAGATCAAACATTTATCTACTGAATATGCTTGGTGCAGAAGTAAATATTATTGCACCGTCAAATTTAATGCCTAAAGAAATAGAAAAATTTGGAGTCAATACATTTACTGACATGAAAAAAGGATTAAAGGACTGTGACATTGTAATGATGTTAAGACTACAAAATGAGAGAATGACTAGTTCATTCTTGTCATCTAATAGAGAGTATTATGAATATTATGGTCTAACTCCAGATAAACTTTCACATGCAAAAGAGGATGCTTTAATTATGCATCCAGGTCCGATGAATAGAGGTATTGAAATAGATACTAAATTAGCAGATGATATTAATAGAAGTGTAATTAAAGAACAGGTTGAACTTGGTGTTGCTGTAAGAATGGCTTGTTTAAGAATATTTTGTGAATAAATGAAAAAGCAATATTTTATAAATGCAAACATAATTGACCCTCATAATTCTATCAATGAAAATGGTGGATTAATTATTGGAGATGATGGGTTAATTGAGGCGATTGGTAAAAAAGTTAACACCAACAACATCCCTTCAAGGGAAAAAATAATCAATTTAAAGGGTATGTATATATTTCCAGGTCTTGTAGATATGCGTGTTTTTGCAGGAGAGCCAGGTTACGAATACAAAGAAAATTTTAGAACCTTGAGTAATGCTGCACTTGCTGGGGGAGTTACTTCGGTTGTAACAATGCCCAACACAGACCCTATAATAGATAATGTTTCAATAGTGGATTTTTTAAAAAGACGTGGAAGAGATAAATCTAAAATTAATGTTTTTCCTAGCGCCGCGCTAACAAAGAATATTGAAGGCATTAGCATGACAGAGTTTGGACTACTTCAAAGTAGAGGAATAATTGGATTTACCGATGGAGTTAAAACTATTCAAAATACTAGGCTCATGTCTCGTATAATGAATTCTGCTAAAGATTTAGGAACACTCATTATGCAACATGCAGAAGATTATGATTTATCCAAAAATGGTATGATTAATTCAGGGATTATAGCAACAAAACTAGGCTTATCTGGAATACCCTCTGTCGCTGAAAGAATAATTATTGAGAGAGATTTAACATTGCTAGAAAATATTAAATGCAGATATCACATATCACAAATATCAGCTGGAAAATCTGTTGAAATAATTAAAGAACGAAAAGATAAAGTTAAATTTACAACAGGAGTATCAATAAACAATCTGTCATTAAATGAGAATGATATAGGAGACTTTAGAACGTTCTTAAAGCTTTCCCCTCCACTAAGAACAGAAGAGGATAGAATGGCTTTAGTACAGGGCTTAAAAGATGAAACTATAGATGTTATTGTATCCGATCATAAACCAGAAGATGAAGAGCAAAAAAGATTAACTTTTGCACAAGCTGCAACTGGTGCATCTGGCATAGAAACTTTATTATCTCTTAGTCTGGAGTTACATCATAATGGATCAGTAAAATTAGAAACTATTATTCAAGCATTAACATCTAACCCAGCAAAAATACTAAAAATAAATAAAGGTAATCTTTCTGTGGGTAATGATGCTGATTTTTGTATTGTGGATATTAATAAACCTTGGATTGTAAAAAAAGAAAAACTTGTCTCAAAATCTAAAAATACTTCTATTGAGGATAAAAAACTACAGGGTAAAGTTACAAATACATTTGTAAAAGGCAAAGAACTATTTACATTGTAGTAATGGAATATTTAATCATTACTTTGGGGTCATATTTATTAGGATCAATACCTTTTGGTTTTATACTTACAAAAGTATTTTTAAAGAAAGACATTAGAGATATAGGCTCAGGTAATATTGGAGCCACTAATGCTCTTAGGACTGGTAATAAATTATTAGGTTACAGCACTTTAGTGCTAGATATAACAAAGGCTATACTTCCTGTTTTATATGTTAAGTTTAATTATCCTGATTATATCTTCATTGCTTCATTAAGTGCCTTTTTAGGGCATGTGTTCCCTATCTGGCTTAAGTTTAAAGGTGGTAAGGGAATTGCAACTTATGTGGGAATACTTTTTTCCTTAAACCTTGTTTATGGCTTAATATTTATTACAAGCTGGATAGTGACATTTATCGTTTCAAAATATTCTTCACTTTCATCAATTATAGCCAGTATAATTGTGCCAATATATATGCTTTTTTTTGAAAATTATAATACAATTTTTTTTATAATAATGTTTGTTCTAATACTCTATACACACAAAGAAAACGTTAAACGTTTAAAAAATAAAGAAGAAAGTAAAACTAAAATTTATTGATTTGACTATCAAAAGCTTTTGAGTAATTTGTTTAAGAATGAATCTTGTCATTGTAGAAAGTCCTGCTAAAGCTAAAACGATCAATAAATACTTGGGTGATGACTACATTGTTTTAGCAAGCTACGGCCACATTAGAGATCTTCCTTCTAAAAATGGATCCGTTGATCCAGAAAATAATTTTAAAATGGAGTGGGAAGTTGATAGTTTTTCTAAAAAATATCTTAAAGAAATCACAGATGCGGCTAAAATTTCATCTAAAATTATATTGGCAACTGACCCAGATCGTGAAGGTGAAGCAATAGCATGGCATGTTAAGGAATACTTAAACGAAAAAAAATTAATTAAAGATAAACATGTAGAAAGAGTTGTTTTTAATGAAATTACGAAGAAAGCAGTAGTCCGTGGAATTGAAAATCCCAGACAAATTGATCCGTTATTAGTCGATGCCTATATGGCTAGAAGAGCCCTAGACTATTTAGTTGGATTTAATATTTCCCCTATATTGTGGACTAAACTACCTGGATCTAAATCTGCTGGTCGTGTTCAATCAGTTGCACTAAAATTAATCACAGAAAGAGAGCATGAAATTGAATTATTTACTCCTGAAGAATTTTGGACTTTAAGTGTTCAGTTCAACGATAGTAATAAAAACTCACTACTCACCAGTGTCAGTCAACTAAATGATAAAAAAATAGTAAAGTTTTCATTTAAAAATAAAACTGAGATTGAAATAGCCATTGATGAAATAAAATCAAAGAAGTTTCAAATAAGTGATATCTCGACAAAAATTGTAAATAGAAATCCATCTGGTCCTTTTACCACTTCTACTCTACAACAAGTTTCTTCTGGAAGGTTAGGTTTTGGTGCATCCCGAACCATGCAAATAGCTCAAAAGCTTTACCAAGGTGTAGAGATTGATGGTGAAACCATTGGACTTATTACATACATGCGAACAGATGGTACAAACTTGTCAACAGACGCCATAGATATTTTCAGAAAGTATATTAAAACTGAGTTTGGTGAAAATTATGTTCCAGGCAGTCCAATTAGTTATTCAGGGAAAAAAGCTAAAAATGCACAAGAAGCACATGAAGCAATTAGACCAACAGATATTATGCGAACACCAGGCGCTGTTAAGAGATACTTAAGTCCAGATCAGAATAAGTTATATGATTTAATTTGGAGTAGAGCATTATCATCTCAAATGCAACCAGCTCTGTTTGATAGAAACACAATAACTATCACCTCTAATGACAAAGGAACAATTTGTAAAGCAAGTGGTTCAGTTATTAAATTTGATGGTTTCCTTCGTGTGATGAAGGATAATAAAAAAGATGATGATGAAGATATTCTTCCTGAAATGAAAAAAGGTCCAATCAATATTGAAGCTTTATTAGATGAGCAGCATTTTACTCAACCTCCTCCAAGATATTCAGAGGCTAGTTTGGTCAAAAAATTAGAAGAATTGGGTATCGGAAGACCGTCAACGTATGCGAGTATAATTTCAGTTATATCAACGAGAGGTTATGCGGAAGCAATTAACAAAAGATTTCACCCAACAGATAGGGGTAAACTAATATCTGCATTTCTTGAAAAGCTTTTTTCAAAATATGTGGATTATAATTTTACAGCAGAATTAGAAAATCAATTAGATGACATAACAACAGGAAAAGAGGGATGGATAAAAGTTCTTGAGATGTTTTGGAAAGATTTTAATAAAAATGTATCCGATGTTAAGGAAAAAAGAACTAGAGAAGTTTTAGATTTACTTAATGATAGCTTAGGAAGTTTAATTTTTGAAAGAGACAAAGATGGAAACGTTAATAGACATTGCAAGTTATGTAGCGACGGCTCTTTAAGTTTAAAAAATAGTTTCAAAGGTGGAGCTTTTATTGGGTGTTCCAACTATCCAGTGTGTAAATTTACAAGACCTTTATCTAAAGCAAAAGCTGCTGCCCAATCTCAATTAGCTGAACCAAAATTTATTGGTAAACATGAAAATGGTAATGATATGTACCTCAAAAATGGAAGATTTGGTCCGTACATTCAATATGAAAAAATTGAAGAGGTTAAAGAAGAAGTGGTAGTTAAAGTTAAAAAGAAAACTAAAAAAAAGAAGGTGGCTAAAGATGACAGCAACTTAAGAAATGTATCTATACCAAAGGGAGTTACATTAGATAGTGTTGATTTAGATAGAGCTAAATTTTTATGTTCTCTTCCTAAAGTCTTGGGTGTAAATCCTGAGAATCAAAAAGATATACTGTTAAACTCTGGAAGATTTGGTCCTTATTTAAAATGTGATAATAAATCAGCACGCATTGAAAATGTTGAGGAAATATTTTCAATTGGTTTAAATAGAGCAATAACACTAATAGCAGAAGCTAAACCAGGTAGAATCTCTGCTTCGGTTATAAAGGACCTTGGAGAACATCCAGAAGATAAGAAGTCAGTTAGAATAATGAAAGGTCAATATGGGCCTTACATCAAGTACAAGTCCCTTAATGCTACAATACCTGAGGAAAAAGACCCTTTAGAATTAAATATGGAAGAAGCATTAATATTGATTGAGAAAAGAAAAGAATACGATAAAAATAAAATAAAAATTAAAAAAAGGAAAAAAAAATGAAAAAAATATTAATTATTTTGTCAACTATAATTCTCACATCTTGTGGATCAATTTCTGACATGAAGACTGGTGCTAAAGAAAAATTGAAAAATTTAGGCAAAAACCCTTGTTATGATAAAGAAACTAATTCCATTAAAATAGGCTGCAAAAAATAATGAATTTTAATGATAAAATTAAAGAATTAAAAATTGATCTTCCTGAGGCAAAAGCCCCTGTAGGTTCATATCTTGCATCAAAAATTATTGGTAAAATGATTTTTATATCAGGACAAATTTCAATATCAGCTAATGGCGAATTAATAAAAGGAAAACTTGGAAAAGAATTAAAAACTGACGATGGCTATGAGGCAGCTAAAAGATGTGGTTTGAGTATTATTTCCCAGGTTAAAAAAGCTTGCGATGACGATTTATCAAAAATTAAATCTTGTGTAAAATTAACTGGATTTGTTAATTCAACAGAAGATTTTATAGAACAACCTAAAGTAGTTAATGGTGCATCTGACTTGATAGTGTCCGTTTTTGGTGATGCAGGAATGCATACCAGAGCGGCTGTTAGTACAAATAGTTTACCACTGGGAGTTTCTGTAGAGGTTGATGCTATCTTTGAATTAAATTAACGTCCAATTGCAAAATATTTGATATTTTGCTTCTTCATCTCGCTAGTTGAATAAATATTTCTCATATCAAAAATTGTAGTTTTTTCATTATTAACAATTTTTTTAAAATTTATTGATTTAAATTCATTCCATTCTGTGTGAATTATTATTAAATCTGAGTCTTTTATTGCAGAACTAATATTACTAGAAAAACTAACCTTTTTTAATTTTATAAGTTCATTTTTTTTACCAGTTGGGTCAAAATAATTAATTTTAGCTCCTTTTTTAATTAAAGAAGGGATCATTGATAGACATGAAGAATCTCTCATATCATCGGTATTAGCCTTGAAGGTTACACCCAAAAAACAAATCTTTTTATTTCTAACTTTTCCTTTTAAAATATCAAAAACTCTTTTTAATAATAATGAAGATCTATTTTGATTAGATTTAATTACACTTTTAATAACTGATAAATTTGTATTAAATTTATCAGCTGTAGTAACTATTGCTTTGGTATCTTTAGGGAAGCATGAACCACCGTAGGCGGGACCGGCTCTTAAAAAACGTCCACCAATTCTTTTATCTAGCCCCATACCAATAGAAATATCCTCAATATTTACATCTATTTTTTCACATAAATTTGCTAGCTCGTTAATGAAAGTTATTTTTGTAGCCAAAAAAGCATTTGAAGCATATTTGATTAATTCAGCGGCTCTTCTTGATGTAATAACATATTTTGTTCCTTTGGATATTAAGGGAGAATAGAGGTTCTTTAGTATCTTGTTGGTCTTTTTATCTAGAGTTCCAATCACAACTCGATCAGGATAGGTAAAATCTCTTATAGCCTCACCTTCTCTTAAAAACTCAGGATTTGAAACAACAGAAAATTTTTTTTTGTCTACTTTTTGTAAAATAATTTTTTCAATTTCATCTCCAGTTGTTACTGGAACAGTAGATTTTGTTATAATAATTTTAAATCTAGAAATAGAATTTCTAATTTCTTTGGCCACATTATAGATTTGACTTAAATCAGCACCATTACCATTTTTTTTGGTAGGTGTGCCAACACAAATAAATATAATGTCTGATTTTGAAACAGAATCATTTAAATCAGTAGAAAATTTTAATCTTTTATTTTTGAAGTTTTTTATAACAAGTTCCTCTAAACCTGGTTCATAGATAGGAACAATACCTTTTTTTAAATTATCAACTTTTTTTATATCACGATCTACACAAATAACATCATTGCCAAGGTCTGAGAAGCAAACTCCACTAACTAACCCAACATAGCCTGTTCCTATCATACATATCTTCATGGTTTAGCAATCTCCAAAGTTGAATTAACATAACCTTTCATTGTTCCACAATCCAAATATTTACCAGAAAAATTATGACCTATAAATATATTATTTTCATTAATTAAAGATTGTATAGCATCTGTAATATGAATTTCACCACTCTTACCAGGTTTAAGTTTTGATAATTTTTTAAAAATTGTTTTAGGTAATATATATCTTCCAATAACCGCATTGTTAGATGGTGCTTTTTTAATAGAAGGTTTTTCTACTACGCTTTTAATAAAAAAGTTTTGATGATTAATTTTTTTATCAACATTGTAGATACCCCATCTTGAAACTTCATTTTTATTTACCTTCATACTTGCCATAACAGATGAGTTAAATTTATTATGAATGGCAATCATGGATTTAGTGCAATTTTTTTTGATTATTAAATCATCAGGTAATAGCATTAAAAAATACTTGTCTTTAATAAATTTTTTAGTTTTAAGTACCGCATCCCCTGTACCAAGTGGTTTATCTTGAAAAACAAATTTTATCATTTTTTTATATTTTAAGATTTTTTTATATTCATTTACAATCCTGGGGTCTTTTTTACGTTTAATTATATCTTTGTAAAATTTGTCATTATAAAAATATTTTTTGATCATTAATTTTTTTTGTGAAATAATAAAAATAACCTCATTGATTCCAGCTTCTATACATTCATCAAGAATATATTCTAATCCAGGCTTGCCATTGATCGGTAAAAGCTCTTTAGCAAAAACACTTGTTAAAGGAAGCAGTCTCGTTCCAAGTCCCGCTAAAGGAATTATAGCTTGTTTAATCATTCAAATGTTTTACTTATTAATATTATTATTACAAATGAAATTAATAAAAGAAATAACTGACTTAAATAAGGCGATTAATGAAGAAAAAAGATTGGGGTTTGTTCCTACTATGGGCTGCATCCATAAAGGTCACATACATCTAATCAATGAGTCTAAAAAGAAATGTGAAAAAACATTAGTTAGTATTTTTGTTAATCCAACACAATTTAACAATAAAAAAGATTACAAAAATTATCCTAGAAACTTAAATAAAGATCTTAAAATTCTGAGAAAATTAAAGGTAGATTTTGTTTATTTACCAAATGTAGGCCAAATTTATAAAGAAAAAAAGTTACCTAAAATTTCATTAAAAAAATCACAAAAAATACTATGTGCAAAATTTAGAGATGGGCACTTTGAGGGTGTATTGGATGTTTTAAACCGTTTTGTAAAATTAATATCTCCTAAAATAATTTTTATGGGTGAAAAAGATCACCAACAATTTTTTTTAGTTAAAAAATTTATTGAAAAAAAATATAGTACCCATGTTTATTCATGTAAAACTATCAGAAATTCAAATAAAGTTGCTTTATCATCAAGAAATAGCCTGTTGAACAAAAACGATATTAGAACATCAGGGTTGATTGCTAATAAATTATTTAATTTAAAAAAGATAATTAAAAAAGATAGGAAAAACTCTAAAATTCAAATTCAAAAATTAAAAGAAAATTTAATTAAAAAATTAAATATTAAAATTGAATATTTGGAATGTAGAAATTTAAATAATTTAAGTACCAACATTCACAACAAACCATTTAAGCTATTTGTGGCATATTATTTGGATAACGTAAGAATTATAGATAATTTTTAAAGAAAGTATGCGCTAACCCCTAAAAATGATACGAAACCAATAACATCTGTTATGGTTGTAACGAATACGCTTGATGCAATAGCAGGATCAATATCCATTCTTTTTAAAGTTATTGGAACAACAATTCCAAACAATCCAGCTACTATCATCGTAACAATCATTGACATAGATATTATCATTGATAATAAGGAATCTTGGAACCAAATTTGAACTACTAATGCACTAATTACAGCAAAAATAATACCATTTAATATTCCAATATTGAATTCTTTTAAAATATTTTGTGCAAAGTTATTTTTAGTTAAGTCATTTGTTGCTAAGGTTCTTACTGTAACAGCTAGTGTTTGCATGCCAGCATTTCCACCCATTGAAGCTACTATTGGCATTAAAAAAGCTAAAACAACCATCTGTTCTATTGTTGCTCCAAACAAACTAATCACCCAAGTTGCTAAAAAAGCTGTAAAAAGATTTAACAAAAGCCAATTGAATCTTCGTTTAGTTTTTTTAAGTACACCGTCTGTAATAACTTCATCACCAACCCCAGCTAATCGTAATGCATCTTCTTCTGCCTCTTCTTTTAAAACTGTCAGAACATCATCATACATAATCATACCAACAAGTTTATTGTTTTTATCCACTACAGCAGCAGAATTTAAGTTATAATTTTCAAATAAATTACCCACCTCTTCCTTATCCATGTCTACTGGTATAAATAACTGAGACTCTGACATAATTGAAACCATTTTAGTTTCTCTTGGTGTTGTCAGAACCTTGGATGAGGGAACTGTTCCAATAGGTTTAAATTCTTCATCAACAATAAAAATTTCTAAAAATACTTCAGGTAGATCTTTATTTTCTCTAAGATAATCGATTGTTTGGCCTACAGACCAATTACTTGGAATTGCAGTGAATTCACGTTGCATTATTCTAGCAGCTGTATCCTCAGGGAAACTTAGACTTTCAAGTAACGCAAAACGATCCTTGGGTGGTAATGAACTTAAAATATCATTCTTATCCTTTTCATCTACATTTTCTAATATTGCAATAGCATCATCAGACTCAAGGTTTTTTAAAAGAGTAACAATTGAATCTGAAGATAAATAGGCAATAATTTCAGATTGCACCGATTCATTCAGCTCTATAAAAACCTCTGGATCAATATTGAAATTATTAAGTTTTATTAAACTTTCTCTATCATTTTGACCAAGTTGCTCGATAATGTCAGCTGCATCCGCTGGGTGCATTCCTTTAAATGAATTTGTAATAAATTGAGCGTCATTGTTAGCAATTTTTGATCTAACAATTTTTATATATTCTTTATTAAACTCAAAATTAACTTTTTTATCTTTTATTTTTTTTGTTAAAGACATAAATTTACCTATAAATCAATTTTGCACTATTAAAGTATAATAAGAATAATACAATTTATAAATGGATATTGAGATTAAAAAGAGCATAAAACCAGTAAAATATGATGAGGCTGTAAAGTTTCTCGAAAAAAGATTGATAGAAATCACCAACAACAAAAAAGGTGATTTGATCTGGATTTTGGAACATAATGAGATTTACACCGCAGGCACCAACTTTAAAGAAGAGGAAATCTTGAACAAAAAAATAAATATAATAAAGACTAACCGTGGTGGCAAAGTAACCTATCATGGTCCTGGGCAATTAATTTGTTATTTTGCTATTGATTTAAAAAAAAGAAATAAAGATATTCGAAAATTTATAAGATTAATTGAGAAAATAATTATCGAAACTTTATTAGAATTTAACATTAATTCATTCGGTGATCCAAAAAACATTGGCATTTGGGTAAACGAAAAAAAAAATGTTAAGAAGGTTTCGGCTATAGGAATAAGAGTTAGCAAGTGGGTTGCCTACCATGGTTTTGCAATAAATATTAATTGTGATCTTACAAAATTTCATAATATCATTCCATGTGGTATTTCCGATAAAGGAGTTACTAACCTTAAAAAAATTAGCGATCAAGATTATCATAACTTGCGTGATGTGCTTATTGGTAATTTTATTGAGAATTTGAAAAACTAAGTCTTTTAGTTTTTAAAAGTTTTTTAAAATAATCAGGTAATAATGCTGTGTAAGTATATTTTTTATCCTTAATCATAAATTTGATTTGGTACGAATGTAGCATTAAATTTTTATTAATTGCCTTATTTGTATTACTAAATTTATATTTTTGATCCCCATAAATTGGACAACCAACAGCGTATAGTTGTTTTCTTAATTGGTGTTTTCTACCAGTTATTGGTTTCATTTCAACCAAACTGCAAATCGAATTTTTATCCAAAACTTTATAAAGAGTTCTTGCTTTTTCTACTATTTCTTTATCATCATCATATCTAGTGAGATCATCATTCCATTCTCCAGAATCTTTCTGCAATTCACCATGACATATGGCTAGATAAGTTTTATGAACTTTTCTTAATCTAAATAGTGAAGTTAATAATTGTGCTGCCTCCCTGTGTTTTGCCATAATAAAAACACCTGAAGTATCTTTATCTAACCTATGAACTGAAAAAGGTTTTGTATTTTGAAAAATTTCACTTTTTGCAAAAATATCTACCAAGTTTTTTTTAGATTTTGTTCCACCTTGAACAGAAATACCTGAACTTTTATTTAATACAATAAAATCCTCATTGTTATCAATTATTAGATCTTCATTTTCTTTAACAACCTCTTCAGAGGGTACAAACTTAATTTTTTTTTGAATTATTGTTTCTGTGTAATTGAAATTAAATAAATGAATAACATCACCAGTTTTTACTTTTTGTGAGCTTTTAGTTTTATTGTTATTGAGTTTAATTTTTCCACTTCTTAAACTTTTTTCAATTAACCCCTGGGGGATATTGCCTAAATTATTTCTGATCCAACGATCAATACGCATATTGTTAAACGCTGAGACAACGTTAAATAGCTTTTTCATGGTATTAGATTTTTATATAAAAAATTAAGCAGTAGCTAATTTTTTCTCTTCTGTTTTGTCTTTAGTAAGGTCTTTTTTCTTTCTATCAACTTTTTTAGCCTCAACATCTCTATCAACAAATTCAATTACAGCCATTGGCGCGTTATCACCATATCTAAACCCAGCTTTAATAATTCTTGTATAACCACCATGTCTTTTTTCATATCTTTTAGATAAAGTTTTTTTAACCTTATTTGCAGATGTAATATCTTGCAATTTAGCCATTAGCATTTTTGTTGTTTGTAAAGTTTCTTTTTTACCCAAAGTAATGATCTTATCTGCTTGTGGTTTTAAGAATTTGGCTTTTGGAAGGGTGGTAGTAATCTGCTCATACTTGATTAAGGAATTTAACATATTTTTTAATAACGCTTTTCTATGTTCAGAAGTTCTATTTAACTTCTTATTAGCCATTCCGTGTCTCATTAGATTTGTTCCTCTAACTTCTTAGACATCTCAGCTATGTTTTCTGGTGGCCAATTTGGTATTTCCATACCAAGATATAAAGACATACCAGTTAAAACTTCTTTTATTTCATTTAGTGATTTTCTACCAAAGTTAGGTGTTCTAAGCATTTCACCTTCTGATTTTTGCACAAGATCACCTATATAAATAATATTATCATTTTTCAAGCAGTTCATAGAGCGAACTGATAATTCTAGCTCATCTACTTTTCGTAATAAATTTTTATTAAATTCAGGCTCAGTTGAAACTTCTTTAATTGGAGCTTCTACTGGCTCATCAAAATTAACAAACATATTTAATTGATCTTGGAAAATTCTAGCAGAGTATGCTACCGCATCTTCAGCTGAAATTGAACCATTTGTCTCAACTTCCATAGTCAGCTTATCATAATCTAAAGCTTTTCCTTCTCTTGCTGTACTTATAGCATATGAAACTTTTTTAACTGGGCTATACAATGAGTCTATAGCAATCAAACCCAGAGGTGGTTCTTCTGGCTTATTCATAACCGCAGGTACATAACCTTTTCCAGTGCTAACATTCATTTCCATGTGAAAATTTGTATTTTCATCAAGGTTACAAATAACTAAATCTGGGTTTAGTATTTCAATATCTGAAACGGCAACTATATCAGATGCTTTAATTTCACCTGGTCCTTTTGCATCTAAAATTAATTTTTTTGGTACTTCAGATGAGCTTTTTAAAGCTAATGACTTAACATTTAAAACTATGTCTGTTACATCTTCCCTGACACCTTTTATAGAAGTAAACTCATGAAGAACACCATCAATTTGTATTGAGGTTACAGCAGCTCCTCTTATGGATGAAAGTAAAATTCTTCTTAATGAATTTCCTAGGGTTAAGCCATAACCTTTTTCCAAAGGTTCTGCAATAATTTTAGCGTGTGATTTATCATCACTAATTTTTACATCTAATTGGGCTGGTTTAATTAGCGATTTCCAATTTTTAATATTAACATTTAAACTTTCCATTTAAACTCTCCTTTTTTTTGGTGGTCTTACTCCGTTATGTGGCATAGGTGTTGTATCCTTAATTGACAAAATTTTGAAACCTCTGGCCTGTAAAGCTCTTAATGCTGTTTCTCTTCCAGAACCAGGCCCTTTAACCTCAACTGATAATGTTTTCATACCAAATTCTAAAGCTTTAGATGCAGCAGAGTCAGCAGCAATTTGAGCAGCGTAAGGAGTGGATTTTCTAGATCCTTTAAATCCTTTTTGACCAGATGAAGCCCATGAAATTACATTTCCATTAGTATCTGCAATTGAGATTATCGTATTATTAAATGTTGATTGTACATAAGCAATTCCATTTAAAATATGTTTTTTAATTTTTTTCTTTTTTGAGTAAGAACTTTTCTTTGATTTACTGTCTGCTTTTTTTTCTACTTTCTTTTCTACAACAGAATCTGTTTTTTCTATTTTATCTATTTTTGCCATAAATTATTTTTTTAATGGTGTTAATTTTTTTCCAGCGATTGCTATCGCTTTACCTTTTCTTGTTCTAGCATTGCACCTTGTTCTTTGACCGCGTACTGGTAATTTTTTTTTATGTCTAGAACCTCTATAACAAGCTAAATCTGTTAATCTCTTTATACTTAATGAGTATTCTCTTCTAAGGTCACCTTCTACTTTAAAGTTTTGATCAATAAATTCTCTTATTTTTAGAATATCGTCGTCCGTTAATTCATTAATTCTTTTTTCTCTAGGAATTTCTAGAGATGAACAAATCTGATTTGAAAATTTATTACCAATACCATAAATATACGTAAGTCCTATGAAGACAAGTTTGTTTTGGGGGATATTTACACCTGCTATACGAGCCATATTTTTTGAGAATAAATTTAGCCTTTTATATAAGAAGATCTCTCAAAGTCAACGTCTTAAACATTAAGTATTTGATTGATTTTATTAGTTATTTGATCAATTTCTGAGTTACCGTCAATTTCATAAAAATTCTTATTTTTCCCATAAAAATCTAACACTGGTTTGGTGGCACTCATATATGTGTCATATCTAGATATGATAGTTTCTAAATTATCATCTTTTCTTTTAACTAGATGCTCCTTGCCACACGGATGAAGGTCAATTTCATTTTGATTAAAAAACTCATTTAATGTCATGTAGCATTTTTCACAAGTAACCCTTCCCATAATTCGTTTTTGTATTATATCGCGAGAAACATTTAAAAATATAATAAGTCCTATATTTTGTTTAAATTCCAATAGGATTGCATCTAAATTATGAGCTTGTTCAGTATTTCTTGGGTAACCATCAAAAATAATTCTATCTCTAAACTTAAGATTTGTTATGGATTGCCTTAATAAACTGTTTACTACCTCGTCAGACACAAATTTCCCACTTGAAATCAATTTACTTATCTCCTTACCTAGTGTTGTCTTTTGTTTAATTTCATTTCTTAACAAATCACCAGTGGATAATTGAAAATAATTATGCTTTTTAACAATGAGCTGCGCTTGAGTCCCCTTGCCTGCTCCTGGGGGGCCAAATAATATTATATTCACTTTTTTTATTTTCCGAATTTAGTTTTTTTGATTAATTGCTCATATTGAGAGCTCATTAACCTTGTTTGAATTTGTGTAACCGTATCAATGGCTACTACTACTACAATTAAAATTGAAGTACCACCTAAGTAGAATGGAATTGGGTAATTTGCAATTAAGAACTCGGGCATCAAACATACTAATGTTAAATAAAGTGCACCTATTGTTGTAAGTTTAGTTAAAATTTTTTCTATGTATAGAGCTGTATTTTCACCTGGTCTAATCCCTGGAATAAAACCACCATATTTTCTTAAGTTATCAGCTGTTTCTGTAGGGTTAAATGTTATTGATGTATAAAAAAACGTAAAAAATATTATTCCTGATGCGTATAAAATCATATAGAGAGGTTGGCCCTGAGAAAAATATGAGCTAATGTTTAAAAAGGTGTCATTATCTGAAAAATTAAAATTAGAAAATGTAACGGGCAATAGTAATAAAGCAGAAGCAAAAATTGCCGGTATAACACCAGCTTGGTTTATTTTCAAAGGTAAATGCGAAGACTCTCCACCATACATTTTGTTTCCCATTTGTCTTTTTGGATAATTTATTAGTATTTTTCTCAATGCTCTCTCCATAAAAACAATAAACATTATGGTAGCTACCAATAGTACAAATATTGCTATAATCATTAAAGTTGAAACAGCACCAGTTCTACCAAGTTCAAAAGTTGTTACTAACGCTCTAGGGATTTCAGCAACGATGCCAGCAAATATTATTAATGATATACCGTTTCCGATACCTCTTTGGGTGATTTGCTCTCCTAACCACATTAGGAATAACGTTCCTGCAACTATAGTTGTTACAGTTGATATTTTAAAAAAGGTCCCTGGATTTATCACTAGATCAGCAGAGGACTCCAATCCTATGGATAATCCATAACCTTGCATTGTAGCTAGTAAAACTGTTCCATACCTGGTTATTTGAGTAATTTTTGCTCTACCTGTTTCGCCTTGAGCTTTAAGATTTTTGAAATAATCAGATACACCGGTTAAAAGTTGCACAATAATTGATGAGGAAATGTAGGGCATAATACCTAAAGCAAAAATAGCCATTCTACTGACGGCTCCACCAGCAAAAACGTTAAACATTCCAAGTAACCCCTTCTGATTACCCTCCATCATTACTTGTAATTGCTCAGGATCAATCCCAGGAAGTGGTACGAAAGTACCAAATCTATAAACAGCTAAGATAAAAATTGTGAATAGTATTCTATTCTTAAGGTCATTAGTTTGGGATGATGAACTCATAATTTCTTAATTATTTTTTCAACTGAACTGTTCCACCGGCTTTTTCTAATTTACCAACCGCAGATTTTGATATTAAATCAGCTTCAATATTAACTTTTACTTTAACATCACCTGTACCAAGTATTTTTAATTTTTGAGAGTTTTTATTAATTAACTTTAGTTTTTTTAACAAATCCATATTAATCGTATCACTAGATTTGATAGTTTTTTCATCAATAAAAGATTGAATTTTTTCTAAATTCATTATTGCGATATTAATTTTTCCAAAAGAGTTAAATCCACGTTTTGGTAATCTTCTATATAAAGGCATTTGACCACCTTCGAAAGCTTTTATGGCTACACCAGATCTTGATTTTTGACCTTTTACACCTCTCCCACAGGTTTTACCTTTTCCAGATCCGATTCCCCTACCAACTCTAAGTTTTTTTTTACTAACTTTACCTGTTGTGTTTAATGTGCTCATTATCCTCTTTTTTCAATTACTTCAGAAATTTTTTTATTTCTAATTGTTGATATATATTTTGGTGAATTTTGTTTTGACAAAGCTTTCATAGTTGCTCTAATCATATTATGAGGGTTTGATGTACCCATTGATTTGGCGACTATGTCTTTAATTCCTAAAACCTCACAAACAGCTCTAACAGGTCCACCCGCTATAATTCCAGTTCCTTTAGGAGCTGACCTTAAAATAATTTTACCAGCACCATCTTTTCCATAAACATCATGGTGGATAGTTCTTCCTTCTCTAAGAGGTATGTGAATTAATTTTCTTCGTGCAGTTTCATTAGCTTTCTTAATTGCATCAGGCACTTGTTTTGCTTTTGCATGAGCTATACCAATTTTTCCAGCCTGATTACCAACAACAACTAGAGCTGAAAAACCAAATCTACGTCCACCTTTTACAACTTTTGTAATTCTATTGATATGAACTAATTTTTCTAAAATGCCATCATCTTTTTTATCTTTATAATCCATAATTAAAATTCCATTCCATTTTTACGTAAAGTATCAGCAAACACTTTAACTCTACCATGATATTTATAAACGCCTCTATCAAAATATACTTTTGTTATTTTTTTTTCTACAGCTTTTTTAGCTAATTTTTCAGCAACAATTTTTGAAACTTCTGTCTTATTAACTTTATTCATTGACTTAATGTCTTTTTCAATTGAAGAGCACGAAACTAAAGTGATTTTTTTAACATCATCAATTATTTGTGCAGATATATTTCTTGCAGATCTTGATACGCTCAATCTAAGTCTATCCGGTGAAGAGACTTTTTTTCCTTTATTTCGTATTCTAAATCTTTTTCTCTCAATAGTATTCAATTTCATTATTTTTTCTTTCCTTCTTTTCTCAAGATATATTGTCCTTTTTCTCTTATCCCTTTGCCCTTGTATGGCTCTGGTTTTCTAAAGGATTTAATTTTTGAAACAACCATTCCAACTTGTTGTTTATCAGAACCACTAACTTTGACAGTTGTTTGTTTTTCTACGACAATTTTAATTCCTTCAGGAATATCAAAGTTAATATCATGACTATAGCCCAATTGAAGATTTAATTGTTTTTCTTTTAACGCCGCCCTATACCCAACCCCTACAAGTTCAAGTATTTTTTCGTATCCAGTACTGGAGCCAATTACAGCGTTATTAATTAAGCTTCGATTCATACCCCAAAGTCTTTTTGAGTCTTTATCAATTTTTTTTGGTTTAATAGATATTTCTTTGCCTTCAGTAACATCAAGGTTGAACATATCTAAATCAATGTTCAGAGATTTTTTACCTAAAGGCCCCTCTATATTTAAAACATTTCCAGACATAACAGCTTTTACCTTTTCAGGAATAGAAATGCTTATTTTACCAATTTTAGACATTAAAATACCTTACAAATTATTTCGCCACCGATTTTTTGCTTTCTCGCGTCTACATCCGTCATAACGCCCTTTGGTGTAGATACAATTGCTATTCCAAGACCACCATTAATTTTTGGAAGACTATCTGCGCTTGAAAAAATTCTTCTACCAGGCTTTGACACCCTCTCAAATGTACTAATAACGGGATTTCCAGAATAATACTTTAAATCAACCGACAACGTAGGTTTGTTATCTGCATTTTCAATTTTATAATCTCTAATAAATCCCTCATTTTTTAAAATATCAGCAATTTTAACTTTAAAATTAGATGATGGTAATGCAACTTTTTTGTGACTTCTCGCTTGTGCATTCTTTATTCTTGCTATCATGTCCCCTATAGGGTCGCTTAAACTCATATTTTCCTTTCTACCAACTAGACTTCGTCATACCTGGAATCAATCCATGTAATCCTAAGTCTCTTAAGGCTATTCTTGATATTTTTAATTTTCTATACACACCGTGTGGTCTTCCAGTAATTTGACATCTATTCATAACCCTAACCTTTGCAGAGTTTCTTGGTAAATTGGATAATTTTTGTTGTGCCTTAAATCTCTCTTCTAAAGAAATTTTCTTATCCATTATAATTTTTTTTAAAGCTTGTCTTTTTTTGAAAAGCCTGTCTGAAAGTTTTATTCTTTTTTCGTTCTTATTAATTGCACTAACCTTAGCCATTTTTAATTATCTCCTTTTTTAATGAATGGAAAATTTAATTTTTCCAAGAGAGCAAAGCTGTGCTCTTTATTCATAGCTGAAATTACAACTACTACATCTAGTCCTCTAATTTTTTCAATTCTATCGAAATTTACTTCTGGAAATATTATATGTTCTTTGATTCCAAAAGTGTAATTACCAAACTTGTCAAATCCTTTTGGTGACAAACCTCTAAAGTCTTTAATTCTTGGTAATGCGATATTAACTAGTCTATCAATAAATTCGTACATTTTATTGCCTCTTAGTGTAACTTTTAATCCAGCATTTGTTCCTTTTCTTGTCTTAAAGTTCGCAACAGATTTTTTAAACTTAGTAATAGTTGGTTTTTGCCCAGTAATTTTTCCTAAATCTTCTTCTGTTGATTTCATTATTTTTGCATCAGCACCATCTAGACCAAGTCCCATATTGATAACAACTTTTTGAAGCTTTGGCCCCATATAAGTGTTTTTAAAACCTAACTTTTCCTTCAGCGCAGGTTGAATTTCTTTGTAATAAAGTTCTTTTAATCTTGGTGTCATTATTTTTTAGCCTCAGTTTTTTTTGTCTCTTTTTTTACATCAACAAGTGCAAGGTTTGAGATGTGAATAAAACTTTCTTTAGAAATGATTCCACCTTTTTTTTCTTTTGTAGTTTTGACATGTTTCTTAACAATATTAATTCCTTGAACTTTTGCTCTATTATTGGGCCTATCTATTTCAATGACTTCACCCTCTTTTTTTTTATCTCTTCCAGTTAATACTTTCACTTTTAAACCTTTTTTAATCATTTTATAAAACCTCTGGGGCTAATGAAATTATTTTCATTTGGCCTCTACTTCTTAATTCTCTAGTTACTGGACCAAAAATTCTAGTTCCAACTGGTTCACCCTTGTCATCGACCAAAACTGCTGCATTGTTATCAAACCTTACTTTTGAGCCATCCTCTCTATGTATTCCTTTTTTAACACGAACAACTACTGCTTTGTGAACAGAACCTTTTTTAACCTTTCCCTTTGGTATAGCTTCTTTCACAGCAATAACGATGGTGTCTCCAATGCTAGCATATCTACGTTTTGAACCACCTAAAACCTTAATACATTCTATTCTTTTTGCTCCAGTATTATCTGCAACTAATAGCTCCGTCTGAACCTGTATCATTTAGAACCATCCATTACTTGAAATTTTTTGTTTTTAGAGAAAGGCTTACATTCGATAATTGAAACTTTATCTCCAGTTTTAAATTTATTATTTTCATCGTGTGCGTTATATTTTTTTCTAACTTTGACTACTTTTTTAAGTACAGGATGCGAATATTTCCTTTCCACAGCCACAGTAATAGTTTTGTTGGGCTTATCGCTAGTAACCACGCCATTTAATATTTTTTTAGGCATTCAATTTTCCTTTTAGTATAGTTTTTAATCTTGCTATAGTTTTTTTTGTTTGTCCAATTTTAGATGGGTCTTTAATTTCAGAATTGATTCTTTGAAATCTAAAATTAAATAAATCTTTTTTTAATTTATCTATATTTTTAACAACCTCATCTTTAGATAATTTTTTAATTTCTTGTTTTTTCATATTATACAAATCTTTTTATAAATTTAGTCTTAATTGGTAATTTTGCAGAAGCTTTATAAAGGGCCTCTTTTGCTATCGCCTCTGAAACTCCATCAATTTCAAATAAAATTCTACCTGGTTTAACTCTACAAGCCCAGTATTCTGGCGCTCCCTTACCTTTACCCATACGCACTTCAACGGGCTTCTTAGAAACTGGAATGTTGGGAAAAATTCTAGTCCAAACACGACCTTGTCTTTTCATGTGTCTAGTTAAAGCAACCCTGGCCGCTTCAATTTGTTTTCCAATAATTCTTTCAGGCGCCATTGCTTTTAGAGCAAATGAACCATAGTTGATCTTTGCTGCACGAGTAGCAGTTCCATGGATTCTACCTTTGTGTGCTTTTCTATATTTTGACCTAACTGGCTGTAACATATCTATTTTTTCGCCTCAGAGTTAATTTTGTTAGTTTCTTGATTAAATTCACCAGCAAATACTTCACCTTTATAAATCCATACTTTAATTCCAATAATTCCGAAGGTTGTTAGAGCTTCAGCTTCAGCATAATCAATATCAGCTCTCAACGTGTGAGAAGGAATACTTCCATCTCTTAACCATTCAGTTCTTGCGATCTCATTTCCGCCAAGTCTACCACTTATCGAAACTTTAATACCTTTAGCACCAAGTCTTGTGCATGATTGCATCGCTCTCTTCATTGCCCTTCTATAAGATATTCTTTTAACAAGTTGTTGAGCAATATTTTCAGCTACCAAATAAGCATTAGTTTCAGGTTTTTTAACTTCCTTAATATTTAAAGTTACTTCATTAGTAGTAAATTTAGATAAATTATTTTTAATCTTATCAATGTCACTACCCTTTTTACCAATAACAAAACCAGGTCTTGAAGTGTAAATTGTAACAAAACATTTATTTGAGGTTCTCTCAATCATAACTTTTGACACACCAGAATTAACGACATTTTTTTTTATATAAGCTCTAATTTTGAAATCTTCAATTAGGTAATTTCCAAAATCTTTTTTTTTAGCGTACCAAACAGAGTCCCAACCTCTATTTACACCAAGTCTAAAACCTACTGGATTAACTTTTTGTCCCATGACTCTCCATTTGTTTTGCTTCTGATAAAATAATTGTAATAGTCGAATAAGGTTTCAAAATTGGTGCTGCTCTTCCTTTTGCTCTAGGTCTAAATCTTTTCATAACAACTTTTTTTCCACAATATGCTTCTTTAACAATTAAGCTATCAATATCATATTGATTATTGTTTTCAGCATTTGCTATAGCCGATGAAATCGTTTTTCTAATTTCTTTAGTAATTCTTTTTGCAGAAAATTGTAAATCTCTGATGGCAACATCAACTTTTTTTCCAACAATCGCCTTAAGAATTGGATTAAGCTTTCTAACACTAGATCTAATATTACTATTTACAGATCTTACAGTGTTTTCTTTTAATTTATTTATTTTCTTTTTCTTGCTCATAGTTATTTTTTCTTCTCTGCAGGTTTAGCTTTTTTATCAGCAGGTGTATGTCCAAAAAATGTTCTTGTCGGTGAAAACTCTCCAAGTTTATGTCCTACCATGTCTTCAGATATAGTTACAGGAATGAATTTTTTACCATTATATATTAAAAAACTAACACCAACAAACTCAGGAATTACTGTTGATTTTCTTGACCATGTTTTAATGGGCATTTTTTTTGGATCCAATTTTTGTTTTTCAACTTTTTTAATCAAGCTGTCTTCAACGAAAGGGCCCTTCCATACTGATCTAGCCATTATTTAGAATCCTTTCTTTTGTTTCTTCTTCTAACTATAAATTTATCTGTGCTCTTATTATCTCTGGTTTTTAAACCTTTGGCAGACTGACCAGTGGGTGATACAGGATGTCTTCCACCAGCAGTTTTACCTTCACCACCACCATGTGGGTGATCGACAGGATTCATTACAACACCTCTAGTATGAGGTCTTCTGCCAAGCCATCTTGATCTTCCAGCTTTACCAATTTTTATATTTTTTTGGTCAGGATTAGATAGAACTCCAATAGTTGCTAAAGATCTTGAATCAATTTTTCTAACTTCGCCAGAAGTCATTTTAATCAAAGAGTAATTACCATCTAAACCACTAATAGTTACTGATGTACCTGCGGATCTAGCAATTTTACCACCAGCACCTGGTTGTAACTCAACATTATGAATATTAATCCCAACTGGTATATCTCTTAGTGGCATACAATTACCAACTTTAATCTCTTTTTCAGATCCATTTTCAACAACATCACCAACTTTGATTTTTTGTGGTGCTAAATAATAAGCATGCTGACCGTCATCAAATTTAACTAACATTATGTAGCAAGATCTATTCGGATCATACTCAATTGTTTGGACAGTTGCAGGTGCATCAAATCTTTTTCTATAAAAATCAACTAATCTGTACATTTTTTTATGCCCACCACCCGACATGTTTCTAGATGTAATATGTCCGTTATTATTTCTTCCACGCATTGCATTCTTGGGTGCCACTAACGGCTTAAATGGTTTGCCTTTAAATAAATCAGATCTATCAACTAAAATTGTTCCTCTAGTTGATTTCGTGTATGGTTTGAAAGTTTTTAATGCCATGTTTCTTAAATTCCTGTTGTTAGATCAATACTTTGACCTTTTTTTAATGTTATAATTGCTTTTTTATAGCCTTGAACATTAGTTTTTTTACCTTGTTTAACTTTTGTTCTATTTTGTTTATTTATTATATTAATTTTTGTTACATTAACTTTAAAAATTTTTTCAATATTTTTTTTTAAATTAGTTTTATTAGCTGCTCTAGGCACTCTAAAAACTATTTTATTTTGCTCAGAAAGATTAGTTGTTTTTTCAGTTACCATAGGTGCTAAAATTTTATCATATAGATGTATTTTATTCATTTTAAGAGTATCTCTTTTCTAGTTCCTTTACTGAGCTTTCAGTAAAAACAACTTTTTTAAATTTAATGATATCAAAGGCACTAAAGTGATTAATGTCAGTAACTTTAACATTTGGAATATTTCTAGTTGCTTTTTCAATTTTGTCTTTTGAAGATTTATCTAAAATAATTAATGAGTTTGTAATTTCAAATTTTTTAATAATAGAATGCATTTCTTTTGTTTTTTTGATTTCACTATCAAAGTCACTAAAAATAACTAAATTTTTAAGTTTATTTTTTTCAGTAATTAATGAAGCTATACTTAGTTTTTTTTCACTTTTGTTTAATTTTCTTTTTTTATAAGCTAGCTCCCCTTTAGGTCCATGAGCAACACCACCACCTACAAAAATTGGTGCCTTTCTACTTGCGTGACGAGCACCACCAGTTCCTTTCTGGGCGTAAATTTTAGATGTAGAGCCAGCAATCTCATTTTGTTGTTTAGTTTTAGCGTGTCTACCTTTGTAATTTGCATTTGTTTTAAATAAAACATTATCAACAAGCTTTTTATTGATTTTAGCTAAGAAAATTTTATCTAAAACTTCCATAGAATTTTTTTTACCGTCTAAGTTTAACTTATCAATTTTCATTATTTTTTCTTTTTATCCGGTGTTTTTTTCGCTTCTTCCGCTGCAGCAATTTTTTCTTTAATTGTCATTTTGTTAATAACTTTAACTGATTTTTTAACTAATATTTCAGTATTTTTTGAGCCAGGAATCGAACCTTTTAGATAAAGCAATTCATTGTCTAGGTCCGTTTTAATAATTTCTAGGTTCTGCATTGTTCTAACTCTATCACCCATATGCCCAGCCATTTTTTTTCCTTTAAAAACCTTACCTGGGTCTTGTCTTTGCCCAGTAGAACCATGAGATCTGTGTGAAACTGATACACCGTGTGTAGCTCTTAAACCACCAAAGTTATGTCTTTTCATCGCTCCAGCAAACCCTTTACCAATTGTTCTTGAAGTTGTGTCAACAAATTTAACTTCATCAAAAATCTCTAAACCAAATTCATTACCTTCTTTATATGGAGATGTGTCTTTTACTCTGAATTCTTTTAATTTCTTTTTAGCTTCGGTATTTTTTTTTGCGTACATTCCTTTCATGGCTTTTGTAAGTTTTGAACTTTTAATGTTACCAAAACCTAATTGTACTGCTTTATATCCACGTTTATCTTCTTCGATGACGCTGATAACTCTAGCTTTTTCCATTTTAATTACGGTAACAGGAACCAAACGACCAGTTTTATAAAACTCTCTAGTCATACCTATTTTTTTTCCAACTAAGGCTATTTCAGTCATAATTAAATTTTTATCTCCACATCAACACCTGATGCCAAGTCTAATTTCATTAAAGCTTCTACAGTTTGTGGTGTTGGTTCAATTATATCAATTAATCTTTTATGTGTTCTTGTTTCAAATTGTTCTCTGCTTTTTTTGTCAATGTGAGGACCTTTAAGAACTGTGTATTTTTCAATTCTAGTGGGAAGTGGTATTGGTCCTTTAATTGTAGCGCCAGTTCTTTTGACGGTATTAACAATCTCTTCAGTAGACGCATCTAAAATTTTATTATCGTAAGCTCTTAGTTTAATTCTTATATTTTGTTTTTCCATAATATTTATCCAGCAATCTTTTTAGTTACTTCATCCTGCACATTTTGTGGGACTTTAGAATAATGATCAAAAAACATAGAGTATTGAGCTCTTCCTTGAGACATTGATCTTAAACTATTTATATATCCAAACATGTTAGCCAAAGGAACCATTGCAGTAATAACAGTCGCATTTCCCCTGCTTTCTTGTTCACTTATTTGACCTCTTCTGCTGTTCAGATCACCAATAACATCTCCCATGTAATCTTCAGGCGTTACTACTTCAACTCTCATTACTGGTTCTAATAATTTTAATCCACCTCTAGTACAAGCTTCTTTGAAGCAAGCTCTACCAGCCAGTTCAAATGCAAGAACACTTGAGTCAACATCGTGATGTAATCCATCTAAAATTGTAACTTTATAATCTATCATCGGAAATCCAGCTAAAATTCCACCATCAGATATAGTTTCAATACCTTTTTCAACACCTGGAATAAATTCTTTAGGAATTGATCCACCTTTAATTTTACTATCGACCTCTCTACCCTTGCCTGGCTCTTGAGGTTCTACTAAAAGTTTAACTTTTGCAAATTGTCCAGCACCTCCACTTTGTTTTTTGTGTGTGTACTCAAACTCAGAGGCGTTTTGAATGGTCTCACGATAAGCAACTTGTGGCGCACCAATATTTGCTTCGACATTAAATTCTCTTTTCATTCGATCAACAATAATATCAAGGTGTAATTCTCCCATTCCTTTAATAATTGTTTGACCAGATTCTTCATCTGAAGTAACTCTGAACGAAGGATCCTCTTTTGCTAATCTAGCTAAAGCTTCACCCATTTTTTCTTGGTCTGCTTTTGTTTTTGGTTCAACAGCTATTTCTATTACTGGTTCTGGAAATTCCATTGGCTCTAATAAAACTGGATTTGCTTCATCACAAAGAGTGTGACCAGTTATTGTATATTTGAGTCCAGCCAATGCAACAATGTCTCCTGCATGTGCTTCTTTAATATCTTCTCTAGAGTTTGCATGCATTAAAAGCATTCTACCAACTCTTTCTTCTTTTTCTTTAGAGGAGTTGTAAATACCTGTTCCTGTCTTAATTGTTCCAGAGTAAATTCTAATAAATGTAAGTGAGCCAACAAACGGGTCATTAGCAACTTTAAATGCTAGTGCAGAAAAACCAGCTCCATCATCAAATTTCATTTCTTTAACATCTTCGGTTCCAGGAATAGTTCCATTAATTGAACCAATATCAATTGGGCTTGGAAGGTAATTAATGACAGCATCAAGCAGCGGTTGAACACCTTTGTTTTTAAATGCTGAACCAGTAGTTATTGGCACAAAACTAAAGTTTAGTGTTCCTTTTCTTATACATTTAATTAAGTCTTGTTCTTTAATTTCGTCCCCATTTAAATAGCTTTCCATTAATTTTTCATCTTGTTCAACAGCCATTTCAACAAGTTCTGTTCGGTATTTTTGGGAAATCTCTTTTAAATCTTCAGGAATTTCTTTGTATTCCCACTCAGCACCCAAAGCTTCGTTTTTCCAAATTTGTGCTTTCATTTTAACTAAATCCACAACACCAGTTAATGATGCTTCAATGCCTATGGGTATTTGGATGGGTACAGGTTTGCAACCGAGTCTATCTCTAATCATATCCACACATCTAAAAAAGTCTGCACCAGTTCTATCTAATTTATTAACAAAACAAATTCTTGGAACTTTATATTTATCCGCCTGTCTCCATACTGTTTCCGATTGAGGCTCAACACCTGCAACTCCATCAAAAACACATACAGCACCATCTAAAACTTTTAATGATCTTTCGACTTCAATAGTAAAATCTACGTGACCAGGGGTGTCAATAATGTTAATCCTATGGTCATTCCAAAAACAGGTAGTTGCTGCTGATGTAATTGTAATTCCTCTTTCTTGTTCTTGCTCCATCCAATCCATGGTTGCTGCCCCATCATGAACTTCACCAATTTTGTGACTCTTACCCGTATAATATAGTATTCTTTCTGTGGTAGTTGTTTTACCAGCATCTATGTGAGCCATAATTCCAATATTTCTATATGTATCTAATGTGTTAGTTCTAGCCATAATTTTTTACCACCTAAAATGAGCAAAAGCCTTATTTGATTCTGCCATTTTATGTACATCTTCTCTTTTTTTAACTGCTGATCCTTTTTTTTCATAAGCATCGTACAGTTCATTAAAAATTTTATCAGACATATGTTTGTCTTTTCTTTTTCTTGAAGCATCAACTAGCCATCTTATAGCAAGGGCTTGGGCTCTTTTAGCTTTAACTTCAACAGGCACTTGATACGTCGCACCACCTACTCTTCTAGATCTAACTTCAACAGTTGGTTTAATATTATTTATAGCTTCATTAAAAATATTAATAGGCTCGTCTTTAGTTTTAGTTTTAATTTTTTCTATAGCGTCATAAACAATTTTTGCAGCAACGCCTCTCTTGCCATCGTACATAATATTGTTAATTAATTTGGGTATTATTGTTGAATTGAATTTTGGATCTGGAACAACTAATTTTTTTGGTTGTGTTTTTTTTCTAGACATTATTATTTACCTTTTTTAGTTCCATATAGTGATCTACGTTTCTTTCTATTTGCCACACCTTGTGTATCTAAATTTCCTCTAAGGATATGATAACGAACTCCTGGTAAATCTTTAACACGACCACCTCTAATTAAAACTACTGAGTGTTCTTGTAAATTATGACCCTCACCTCCAATGTATGCTGTAACTTCGAAGCCGTTAGAAAGTCTCACTCTTGCAACTTTTCTCAATGCTGAATTGGGTTTTTTAGGAGTGGTTGTGTATACCTTTACACAGACACCTCTTTTAAGCGGTTGCTTCTGCAATGCAGGAACCTTATTCCTTGTAATTGGTTTAATTCTTTTTTTTCTTAACAACTGGTTAATAGTTGGCATAAAATTTTATAATTAATTAATGTATTTTTGAATGAAAATAACTGACAGGTTATTTTGTGGCAGCGTTTAGTTCCATTAAGTAGGTACTACATTCCAACCAAAAACATGGCCAAAATACTATTTAATTTCACTTTGTCAAACTAAAACTACAATTTTAACGTGTTTATTTTACTGATTTGCTTGATTTTCTTCAGGCTCTGGCGTTTCAATTTTATCTTGATCAGCTAAGAATTTGTTGTCAGCGTCAATAGCTTTTTTATTCCATCTATTTTTAAGATGTCCTGTTCCAGCAGGAACAAGTCTACCAACAATAACATTCTCTTTTAAGCCATTTAAAGGGTCAACCTTACCTTTTATAGCTGCATCCGTTAAAACTCTTGTCGTTTCCTGGAATGAAGCGGCCGATATAAAAGATTCTGTTTGCAATGATGCCTTAGTAATTCCCATCAAAACTCTTTCACCAACAGCTGGATTTTTGCCCTCAGCAATTAATTTTTCATTAGCTGTATCAAATTTAAGTCTATCGATCATTTCCCCCGGTAGATAAGACGAATCACCTGAAACTTTAACATCAACTTTTTTAAGCATTTGTCTTAAAATAGTTTCAATGTGTTTGTCATTAATTACTACACCTTGAAGTCTGTAAACTTCTTGTACTTGGTTTACAAAATATTCAGTAAGATCCTTAATTCCTAAAATTCTCAAAATATCATGCGGCAAAGGTTGTCCATCTAATAAATACTCACCTTTTTTAATTCTTTCACCTTGGTTAAAGTTTATGTGTTTGCCCTTGGGTATTAAATAATTTGAAGGCTCACCATCATCTGGCTGTATAGATATTTTTTGTTTTCCCCTAACTTCTTTTCCAAATAAAACCTGACCATCATTTTCGGCAATAATTGCACTATCTTTAGCTTTTCTTGCTTCAAATAATTCGGCTACCCTAGGTAATCCACCAGTAATATCTTTAGTTTTTGTTGTTTCTTTAGGTAATCTTGCAATTATATCACCAGCAAAAATCTTTTGTCCATCTTTTACAGATAATATAGAGTCAGGTACCAAGTAGTATCTTGCTTCATTATCGTCTGCTTTTTTAATAACATTACCCTTATCGTCTCTTAAAGTTATTCTAGGTTTAAGATCGGTATTTTTTGACTGTGCTCTCCAATCGATAACAGATTTAGAAGATATTCCAGTTGCATCATCAGTTGTTTCTTGTATTGACACGCCATCTATAAGGTCGACGTATCCTGCTATACCACTTTTTTCAGCAATAACTGGTGTTGTATAAGGATCCCATTCACAAATTTTTGAATTTTCTTTTACTTTATCTCCATTTTGGAAAAATAATTTAGATCCGTAAGCAACCTTATAGACTGCTACTTGAAGACCATTACCATCTTCAATAGAAAGCTGAGTGTTTCTTCCCATAACAATTAAATTTTTCTTAGAGTCTTCTAATAAGTTAGAGTTAATTATTTTTAATGTTCCAGCTTTTTTTGTAACAATTTGAGATTCTTGTTTCACAGACGCGGTTCCACCAACGTGGAAAGTTCTCATAGTCAGCTGTGTGCCTGGCTCACCAATTGATTGTGCTGATATCATACCAATAGCTTCACCAACATGAACCATTTTACCTCTAGATAAATCACGTCCATAACAAGTAGCACAAACACCTTTTTTAGAACTACATGTCATCACAGAGTATCCTTTAATAAATTTGACACCCGCTGCATCAATTTTATCACAACCAGCTTCGTCAATCATGGTGTCTTTTTTAATTACAACTTCGCCAGTAATTGGATTTTTAACATCAAATGCGGTTACTCTTCCAAGGGCTCTCTCAGATAAACTTACAACGACATTTCCACCCTCTAAAATTTCACCTAATTCTATAAAGCCAGGCTTATCGCATTTAATCTTAGTAATAGTTAAATCTTGGGCTACATCACACAGTCTTCTTGTCAAATAACCTGAGCTTGCAGTTTTTAAGGCAGTATCAGCCAAACCTTTTCTAGCTCCGTGAGTTGAATTAAAATACTCAAGAGCTGTCAGACCTTCTTTGAAATTAGAAATAATTGGTGTCTCAATAATTTCACCTGAAGGTTTTGCAATTAGACCCCTCATACCAGCTAGTTGTTTCATTTGTGCAGCAGAACCTCTAGCACCACTATCGGCCATCATAAATACTGAGTTAATTTTCATTCCATCAGGGGTACTTTCAGTTGCGGAAATACCTCTCATCATTTCTCCAGCTACTTTGTCAGTACACTTAGACCAGGCATCAACAACTTTATTGTATTTTTCTCCTCTAGTAATTAATCCTTCTGAATATTGATTTTCATAGTCTGCTATAAGTTTTTTTGTATCATCAATTAATTGAGCCTTGTTAGCTGGAATAACCAAATCATCTTTTCCAAAGGAAATTCCCGCTTTAAAAGCATGTTTAAAACCAAGATCTTTAAGTTTATCACAAAATATAACTGTTGTTTTTTGACCACAAAATCTAAAAACTTTATCAATAATTTCTGAGACAGTCTTTTTTGGAAGTAGTCTATCTATCATTGAAAAAGTAATGTCTTTGTCTTTTGGTAATAAGTTAGCCAGTAAAAATCTTCCTGCAGTTGTTGTGTATTTTTCAATTTTTTTATTTCCATCTTCATCTACGGTTTCAAATCTTGAAACAATCGTTGAGTGTACCTTTATTTGACCAGATGATAATGCGTGATCAATTTCATCGTGATTAACAAAATATCCATCTGGTTTATCAGTTTGGAATGGTGCCTGAGATAAGTAATAAAGACCTAAAATCATATCCTGACTAGGTACAATAATCGGCTTTCCATTCGATGGACTCAAAATATTATTTGTAGAAAGCATTAAAATTCTTGCTTCTAATTGTGCTTCAAGACTCAATGGTACGTGAACAGCCATTTGGTCACCATCAAAGTCAGCATTAAATGCAGCACAACATAATGGGTGCAATTCAATAGCATCTCCCTCAATTAACTTGGGTTCAAAAGCTTGTACGCCCAATCTATGGAGTGTCGGCGCCCTATTAAGAATTACAGGGTGCTCTCTTACAATTAACTCTAATGAATCCCATACTGCGTTAGTTTCTTTTTCCACTAATTTTTTAGCTTGTTTGATTGTTGATGCCAATCCAAGTTTATTTAATCTTGCATATAAAAAAGGTTTGAATAATTCTAGTGCCATCTTTTTTGGTAATCCACACTGATGAAGTTTAAGGTCTGGTCCAACAACAATTACAGATCTACCTGAATAATCAACTCTTTTTCCTAATAGATTTTGTCTAAATCTTCCCTGCTTCCCTTTTAACATCTCAGCCAAAGATTTAAGCGGCCGTTTTCCAGTACCTGTTATTACCCTACCTCTTCTACCATTGTCGAATAGTGCATCAACAGATTCTTGAAGCATTCTTTTTTCATTTCTTACAATAATATGCGGTGCTTTGAGGTCCATTAATCTTTTTAAACGATTATTTCTATTTATTACTCTTCTATAAAGATCGTTTAAATCTGATGTAGCAAATCTGCCGCCATCTAAAGGAACAAGTGGTCTAAGCTCAGGTGGTATTACTGGAATGACAGTTAAAATCATCCATTCCGGTTTTTGACCAGTTTCAATAAATGACTCAATTAATTTAAGTCTCTTAATTGATCTTTCTTCATTAACCTTAGATTTTGTTTCTTTAATTGTATTAATTAAAATTTTTCTTTCTTGTTCAAGGTCCATTGATTTTAAAATTGATAAAATTGCCTCAGCTCCAATACTAGCCTCAAATGATTCTTCTCCAAATTCATCTTGATATTTAGCTAGTTCCTCTTCATTTAAAAGTTGATTTTTTTGAAGGCCAGTCAAACCAGGTTCAGTCACAATAAAGTTTTCAAAATACAGAACTCTTTCTACTTCTTTAAGCTTCATATCAACTGCAAGAGAAATTCTACTAGGTAAAGATTTTAAAAACCAAATATGAGCAACTGGAGTTGCTAAATTAATATGACCCATTCTTTCTCTACGGACATTAGACTTGGTAACTTCTACGCCACATTTTTCACATATTATTCCTCTAAATTTCATTCTTTTGTATTTACCACATAAACATTCGTAATCCTTTATTGGTCCGAAAATTCTTGCACAAAACAGGCCATCTTTTTCAGGTCTAAAAGTTCTATAATTAATTGTTTCAGGTTTTTTAATTTCACCATATGTCCAAGATTTTATTTTTTCTGGACTTGCTAAGGTAATTTTAATGCTATTAAAATTTTGAGCTTCAGCAACTTCACTATTCTTAAATAAATCTGTTAATTCTTTTTTCATATTTAATTTAACTCAATGTTTAGTGCTAATGATTTAATTTCTTTAACCAGTACGTTAAAGGATTCAGGTATTCCAGACTCAAAGTTCTCCTCACCTTTAACAATTGTTTCATAAACTTTTACTCTACCAGCTACGTCATCTGATTTTACAGTTAAAATTTCTTGCAATGTATATGCCGCACCATAAGCCTCTAGTGCCCATACTTCCATTTCACCAAATCTTTGACCTCCCAATTGAGCCTTACCACCTAACGGTTGTTGTGTAACAAGACTGTAAGGACCGGTAGATCTTGCGTGAATCTTGTCTTCAACCAAGTGATGAAGTTTAAGCATATAAATAATTCCAACAGTTACAGGCCTGTCAAACATTTCCCCTGTTCTACCATCCCAAAGGTTTGTTTGCCCTGATCTTGGTAGCTTAGCTAGTTCCAACATCTCAGATACATCTTTTTCTTTAGCACCATCAAATACTGGTGTTGAAATTGCTATTCCGTTTTGTAAATTTTCACACAAATCTTTAAATTCAGTTTTATTTAATTTATCGATACCATCATTAAAAATTTCTTTTCCATATACAGAGGTTAGAAATTTAGAAATTTTTTCAGTTTTTTCTATTTTCTTGTTGTTGTCGTTGATTAATCTCTTAACTTCTTCACCAAACTCTTTACACGCCCAACCAAGGTGAGTTTCTAGTATTTGGCCAACATTCATTCGACTTGGTACGCCGAGTGGATTTAGGACAATGTCAACTGCTCTTCCGTCTTCTCTGTAAGGCATATCTTCAACTGGAACAATTTTACTAACAACACCTTTGTTTCCATGTCTACCTGACATTTTATCCCCAGGTCTTAATCTTCTTTTAATAGCAACAAAAACTTTCACCATTTTCATTACACTTGGTAATAAATCATCACCACTTCTAATCTTTAACACTTTATCTTCGAATCTTTCTAAAATATCTTGTTTTGCTTTGTTGTATTGATCTTTTAATTGAGCAAGTGTTGCTTCATCGTTAACATTTCCAATTGTAATTTTAAATATATCAGTAATGCTTAACTTAACTATAGCTTCAAAGTCTAATTTAGAACCTTGTTCCAAGTCTTTAATTTTTTTATTTATCGTTGAACCAGATAATATTTGGCTTGCTCTTTGTTTAATGCTTCTTTCTAAAATTTCCTCTTCAACTATTTTATCTTGTTGAACTGTCTCAATTTCAGCTCTTTCAATTGTGATAGATCTCTCATCTTTTTCTATTCCATGTCTATTGAAAACTCTAACATCAACAACTGTTCCACTACTACCCCTAGACATTCTTAAAGAAGTATCTGTAACGTCAATAGCTTTTTCTCCAAAAATAGATCTTAATAATTTTTCCTCAGGTCCTGACGCAGAATCACCTTTTGGTGTAACTTTTCCAACTAAAATATCCCCAGCCTTAACTTCTGCTCCAATATAGACTATTCCTGACTCATCAAGATTTTTTAAAGACTCTTCATTAACGTTTGGTATATCTCTAGTTATATCCTCTTCACCTAATTTTGTATCTCTAGCCATAACCTCATATTCAACAATATGCACTGAAGTAAAAACATCGTCTGTAACACACCTTTCTGAAATTAGTATTGAATCCTCAAAATTGTACCCTTGCCATGGCATAAATGCTACTGTCACATTTTTACCTAGTGCAAGCTCACCTAGTTTAGTTGATGGTCCATCAGCAATAATATCTCCTGCTCTTACTTTGTCACCCACTCTAACTAAGGGTTTTTGGTTAATGCAAGTATTTTGATTTGATCTTTTAAATTTTTGTAGATTGTAAATATCAACACCAGATTTGGTAAAATCAGTTTCATCTGTAGCTTTGATCACAATTCTTTTTCCATCAATTTTATCTACTACACCATCTCGTCTAGAGACAATAGTAACACCTGAGTCCAATGCAACGTCACTTTCAATACCCGTCCCAACTAATGGAGATTCTGGTTTTAACAATGGAACAGCTTGTCTCATCATATTAGATCCCATCAAAGCTCTGTTTGCGTCATCGTTTTCTAAAAAAGGTATTAAAGATGCAGCAACAGAAACTAATTGTTTGGGTGAAACATCAATATAATCAATATTTTCAGGTTTTGATAAAATAAAATTTAAGTTATCTCTACAAGAAACTAACTCCTCAGTTATTTTTCCATTCTTATCTACTTTAGAGTTGGCCTGAGCGATTGTGTATTTTGTTTCTTCCATAGCAGACAGATATTCAATCTTATCTTCAACAATACCATCTTTGACTTTTTTATAAGGGCTTTCTATGAATCCATATTTATTAATCTTGGCATAAGTTGAGAGACTATTTATTAAACCAATGTTAGGTCCTTCTGGTGTTTCAATCGGACAAATTCTCCCATAGTGAGTTGGGTGAACATCTCGTACTTCGAATCCAGCTCTTTCTCTTGTTAGACCTCCAGGTCCAAGTGCAGATACTCTTCTTTTATGTGTAATTTCTGAAAGTGGATTTGTTTGATCCATAAATTGGGAAAGTTGTGAACTTGCAAAAAAATCTTTTAAAGAAACTGTTAAAGGTTTAGCATTTATTAAATCTTGTGGCATTGCAGACTCAACATCAAGAGTTGTCATTTTTTCCTTAATGGCTCTTTCCATTCTATAAATTCCAATTCTAGCTTGGTTTTCCACTAATTCACCAACAGATCTAACTCTTCTATTTCCTAAATGATCAATATCATCAACCACATCTTTACCGTCTCTAAGGTCAAGCATTTTGTGAACTATTGAAATAATATCATCATTTCTCAAAATTGTTATTTTGTCAGAACATTCCAAATTTAATCTTGAGTTCATTTTAACCCTGCCGACGTCTGAAAGGTCATACCTATCAGAGCTAAAAAATAAGTTGTTAAATATCTGAGTAGCAATCTCAGTTGTAGGTGGCTCCCCAGGTCTTAAAACTTTATAAATTTCAGTTATTGCATCATTTTTGTCATTATTTTTGTCACTAAGAAGAGTGCTAAGTAAATAAGGACCTTTATTAATTGAATTCGTAATTGAAATTTCAATCGTAGTGATGCTTGCTTCTAAAATTTGATTAATAATAGTATCGTTTAATTCTGTTCCAATACGAAAAGTACCCTCTTCTTCATCTTCACTAACTTTTACATCTCTATGTAAATGCTTGCCATAAAGGGATTCTTGGCTGACCAGTATGTCTTTTAAACCGTCGGTAGCAAGTTTCTTAGCAGATAAATAATTTATTTTATCTCCCAGTTTGATAACTACAGTACCAGTCTTTGCGTTAATAACTTCTTCAGAAAAATTTTTAGCTTTATAATTTTCTGGATTAAATTTTGTTTTCCACTTATTGGTTTTTGCATCAAAAGAATATTGGTCTTTGTTATAAAACTCATCAGCTATATCTGGTTTTGTGTAGCCTAACGCCATTAACAGAGTTGAAGCAAATATTTTTTTCTTTCTATCTATTTTAAAGTATAAAAAATCTTTAACATCATATTCTAAGTCTAACCAGGATCCTCTATTTGGGATCACTCTACAATTAAAAAGTAATTTACCACTAGCATGAGATTTACCCTTATCATGATCAAAAAATACTCCAGGACTTCTGTGCATTTGGTTTACAACAACTCTCTGAACACCATTGGTAATAAACGTTCCACTTTCAGTCATCATGGGAACTTCACCCATGTAAACCTCTTGTTCTTTCGCAGATAAAATATCTTTTGTATTGTTCTCTTGATCTATTTCATAAACAACTAATCTTAATGTACATTTAAGAGCAGATGAATATGTAAGGCCTCTTTGAATGCACTCTTCTTCATCAAATTTAGGTTTTTCTAATCTGTAAGAAACATACTCTAATGTTGCCTTATCATTTAAATCCTCAATAGGAAAAATGCCTTTAAAAACTCTGTCAAAACCTTTTGCCAAATCACCAGCCTCAGGGTCAAAATCAGTTAATTGTTTATATGAATTTTTTTGAACCTCAATTAAATTTGGAATAGATAGTGTTTCAGCAAGTTTACCAAAACTTTTTCTAACATTTTTCTTTTCAGTAAAAGATAATTGCATCTATTAATAGTTACCGATTAATAATTTAATCAGTAATTAGGTTCTTTCTAATTAATTTATTTAAGTTCTACTTTTGCGCCTGCTGCTTCTAATTTGCCCTTAAGTTCATCAGCATCTTTTTTGTTAACACCAGATTTTACTTCTTTCGGCGCTCCTTCAACGAGGTCTTTTGCTTCTTTAAGTCCCAAAGATGTTGCTGCTCTTACCTCTTTAATAACATTAATTTTTTTGTCTCCTGCGGAAATTAACATAACAGTAAACTCATCTTTTGCTTCTTCAGCTGCTCCACCTGCTGCTGCTGCTGGTGCTGCCGCAGCCATAGCTGTAACACCCCATTTCTCTTCAAGTTGTTTTGAAAGTTCAGCTGCTTCTACAACAGTTAAACTTGATAAATCTTCAATAATTTTATTTAAGTCAGGCATATTTTTTTATACTTCTTTAGGTTGTTTTTCAGAATTTTCTGGGGACAAACTACTCATTTTTTCAGAACGTGCAAGTAAAATACTTATAATCTTTGACGCTGGTGCAGCAAAAATTCCCACAATATTAGCCCTAGCTTCGTCTAAGGTAGGTAAATTAGCTACATTTTGAACCCCCGCTTGGTCAAGAATATCAGCACCCATAATTCCACCTAAAAGTTTTAGATTTTCATTATTTTTTGCAAATTTTGACAGAATTCTTGCAGAAATAATTGCATCATCAGAAAATGCTACTGCAGTAGCACCTGTAAATAAGCCTGAAAGATCCTTACATTTTGTTTTTTCAAGTGCTAGTTTTGTGATTCTATTTTTTGTGATCTTAAATTTAATTCCATGTTCTCTCATCTGCGCTCTTAGCTCATCAAGCTGAGACATGGTAAGACCTTGGTAATGCGTGACTAATACAGCTTCATTATTTTGAAACTGTGCTTCCATTTCACTAATATAATTTTTTTTTTGTTCCTTGTTCATCATAACTATATCACTTTTCCTAATTTAACTTTGTAAGAAACACCCATACTTGATGTAACAAAGGTATTTTTAATTAAATCACCTTTTAATGTATTGTTTCCTTTCTCTTTCTCTAGAGAATCTAAAACAGCATGATAATTTTTTAACAACTGATCATCGTGAAAAGATTTTTTACCAATGCTAACTCCAATATTTCCATCTTTATCATTTCTAATTTCTGCTTGACCCGACTTAGCATCTGTTACTGCTTGTTTTACATTGTCAGAAACTGAACCCAGCTTAGGATTTGGCATTAAACCTTTTGGTCCTAAAACTTTTCCTAATTTTGAAAGCTTTATCATCATGCCAGGCGTACATATTAATTTTTCAAAATTTAACTCACCTGCTTTAATTTTTTCAATAAACTCTTCACTACCAACTAAATCAGCTCCTGCATCTTTTGCTTCTTGAGATTTTGCGTCCTCACAAACAACTGCAACTTTAACATTTTTTCCAGTTCCACCTGGTAAATTAACAACTGTTCTAATGTTAACTTCACCTTTTTTCTGTTTGTTATTTATTTGAAAACTTAAATCAACAGATTCATCAAATTTTGTAGTACAATTTTTTTTAACTACAACCAATAGTTTTTCCATTATATCGGCAGTTAAATCTTTAGTTTTTTTTGGTAATAATTTAAATCTTTTTGATGGCATTAGTCTTTAACCTCTATTCCCATTGATCTTGCAGATCCTGCAATAATTTTAACAGCTTGTTCTAAGCTATGGGCATTAAGATCTTTCATTTTTTGTGTTGCAATTTCTTCAGCTTGTTTTTTTGTAATTGATCCAGCTAAAACTCTACCAGGTTCTTTTGAACCACCTTTTAATTTTGCTGCTTCCTTAATAAAATGAGATGCTGGTGGTGACTTAATTTCAAAATCAAATTTCTTATCTTTATAAACAGTAATAATTACTGGTATCGGTTTTCCAGCAAAAGCTTTTGTTTTATCATTAAAGGCTTTACAGAATTCCATT
>Ga0307986_10000265_pt1 | contig 38874 bp, 31 predicted proteins | sample EllFjometageno82_FD_203170 | JGI IMG/M metagenome (GOLD analysis project Ga0307986, IMG submission 203170) | Marine microbial communities from Ellis Fjord, Antarctic Ocean - #82 | ecosystem: Environmental > Aquatic > Marine > Unclassified | place: Southern Ocean | collected 2014-10-09 | reverse complement strand
CCTTCCATCTTTTGGATTAATTGCAAATTGAACATTCGATCCACCTGTTTCAACTCCAATTTTTCTAAGGCAAGCTATCGATGCGTTCCTCATTATCTGATACTCTTTATCTGTTAATGTTAGAGCGGGGGCTACAGTAACCGAGTCTCCTGTATGAATTCCCATCGGATCGATGTTTTCAATAGAACAAATAATGATACAGTTATCTCTTTTGTCTCTGACTACCTCCATTTCAAATTCTTTCCAACCCTCAAGACATTCTTCAATTAATATTTGGCTTACTGGAGATTCGTGTAAACCATCTTTAACTATTTTAAGGTATTCTTTTTTATTTTTAGCGATACCTCCGCCCAAGCCTCCCAAGGTAAATGCTGGTCTGATTATTGCAGGCAAACCTATTTGCTTAAGTGCTTTGGCAGCATCCCTAATATGATTTACAACTTTTGATTTTGGTAAGTCTAAACCAATATCAATCATATTCTTTCTAAATTTTTTTCTATCTTCTGCATTCGAGATAGCCTTAGAATTTGCACCAATTAGTTCAATTTTATACTTTTTTAAAATTCCCTTTTTTTCTGCTTCCATTGCTAAATTTAAAGCAGTTTGCCCACCCATTGTTGGTAGAATTGCATCTGGTTTTTCTTTTTGAATAATTTTTTCTAGCACCTCTAAAGTAATTGGCTCAATATAAGTTTTATCAGCAACCCCAGGATCAGTCATAATAGTTGCAGGATTAGAGTTAATTAAAACAACTTTGTAGCCTTCGTCTTTTAAAGCTTTACAGGCTTGTGTGCCTGAATAATCAAACTCACATGCTTGACCGATTATTATAGGCCCTGCACCAACTACTAGTATAGTTTTAAGATCTTTTCTTTTTGGCATTTTTTTTCATGTTGTTAATAAATTCTTGAAACAAGTAGACACTGTCCTGTGGTCCAGGATTAGATTCAGGATGATACTGTACAGAAAAGATCGGTTTATCTTTTAATCTTATTCCTTCAATACAATTATCAAATAAAGACTCATGAGTAATAATAATATTTTTAGGTAAATTATTTTTAATTATTTCAAAGCCGTGGTTTTGACTGGTGATTTCAACATTGCCTTCAATTAAATTTTTAACTGGATGATTGGCTCCTCTATGTCCCAATTTCATTTTTTTAGTTTTAGCACCTAATGTCAATGCTAGTATTTGATGTCCTAAACAGATTCCAAAAATAGGCATATTATTTTTTATTAATTCTTTAATAATATTAATTGCATATTTTCCTGTTGCGGCTGGATCACCAGGGCCATTAGATAAGAAAATTCCATGAGGTTTTAATTTTAATATTTCTCGAGCATTTGTTTTGCATGAAACAACAGTAACTTTGCAATTAAAATCAGAAAAATATCTTAAGATGTTTTTTTTAATGCCATAATCAATAGCAACGACATGCAATAAATTCTTTGTATTTTTTAAATATCCTTTATTTTTCTTCCACGTTTTAAATCCCGACCATACATAGTTTTTCTTTGTAGAAACTTTTTGTGCTAAATCTAAATTTTTTAGCCCACCCCATTTAATGGTAGAGTAAGTTAGTTCTTTAATATTAAAATTACCTCTTTTAGAGAAAGATATTGTTCCTTTTGGTGCGCCATTGTCCCTAATAAAGTTAGTTAAATTTCTAGTATCAAGACCTGTAATACCAACTATTTTATTTTTCTTTAGCCATAAATCAAAGTTTCTTAAAGAGCGATAATTTGATGGATCTGATATTTCAGAGTTTAAAATTATACCTTTTGTCCAAATTTTATCAGATTCTTGATCATCTTTATTTGTTCCAACATTTCCTACATGAGGAAAAGTAAAATTAATTATTTGGTCTGCGTAAGACGGGTCAGAAATAATTTCCTGATAGCCTGTAACTGAAGTGTTAAAACAAACCTCCCCTGTGGCTTCACCCTCGTACCCTAAACCAAAACCTTTAAAACAGGTTCCGTTTTCTAGAATTAAAATAGCTGTAGAATTGATCTTATTAAGATTTTTATTTGAGTTTTTTATTTGTTTATTCTGTTTCAAATACAACTCATGAGTTAAAGCAAAAACTTATAAACATGATTTTGTGCAAGTTATGAAATAGAAATATAATCGTCAAGAAAGATATTTTTCTTTTGAAGAAAAATTGTGATTAAAGTAAAATAAAAAATTATAATATGTCTCTAAAAAAAAAAATAGAAGAGAAATTGAACCAATCTCTTAAGAACAAAGATAAAAGCCTTTATCCAACCCTAAGGCTTATTGTTTCAGGCATAAAAGACGCCCTAATTGCCAATAGGGACAAAGAAAACAAAGAGCTTACAGATCAAGATATCATAACTTTATTGAAAAAAATGGTCAAACAAAGGAACGAATCGTCTGAAGTTTATAAAAAAGCAGGCCGTATAGAACTTTTAGAAACCGAGACAAAAGAAATGGAAATAATAAGCTCTTTTCTTCCAAAACAATTAGGAGATGAAGATACAAAGAAATTGTGTGAAGAAGTAATTAAAAATTTAGGAGCTAGCTCTATAAAGGATATGGGAAAAGTAATGAGTGAGATAAAAAAAACACACGGTGATGTTTTAGATTTTTCTAAAGTAGGATCAATAATAAAAACTGTTTTAAAATAATTGCAATGAAATACCCCAAAGAATATCTCGACGAAATTAAGTTGAGACTAAAAGTATCACAAGTCGTAGGTAAATCTGTTCAATTAAAAAAAAGGGGTAAAGAATTTGTAGGCTTGTCCCCATTCAAGAACGAGAAAAGCCCATCATTTACAGTTAGTGATGAAAAAGAGTTTTATCATTGTTTTAGCACAGGAGAGCACGGAAACATTTTTGATTTTTTGATGAAAACAAAATCTTTTAGTTTTGGTGAAGCGGTCAAAGCATTAGCAGCCGAAGCAGGCATGCAACAGTACAAATTTTCCATAACTGATACTGAAAAAGAAAAAAGATTTAATACTTATAAAAATATTTTTAGAGAATATTCAGACTTCTTTAACCAACAACTCTTTAAGTCTGAAAACAATCAGGCTTTATCGTACCTAGAAAAAAGAGGATTAAATCAAAATATAATTAAAGAATTTAATTTAGGTTATGTACCCTGGCAGAATAATTTCTATGAAAAACTTTTAACTAAATTTAGTGAAGTAGAAATTACTTTAACTGGTCTTTATTATAAAAATGAGAAAACAAATAAATTTGTTGATCGTTTTAATTCTAGAATTATTTTTCCAATTAATAATTTAACAAGTGAAACTATTGCTTTTGGCGGAAGAATAATTAGAGAGAGTCAGCTAGCAAAGTATATCAACTCACCGGAAACAGAATTTTATAAAAAAGGTAGAACAGTTTTTAATTTAGACAAAGCCAAGACCTTAAGATCAGAAACAAATGAAGCTATTATTGTCGAGGGATACATGGATGTAGTAAGTTTGTATGCAGCAGGCATAAAAAATACAATTTCTAATTCAGGAACGGCACTAACAGACACACAAATAGAATTAATTTGGAAATTTTTCTCCAGTCCTATCATTTGTTTAGATGGCGATCAAAGTGGACAAAACGCAGCTCTGCGTATAGCAGAAAAACTTTTACCTTTAATTAATGAAAATAATAAAATCTATTTTTCCATAATGCCAAAAGGGGAGGACCCTGATGATTTTATTAAAAAGAATGGTAAAGATGTATTTACTGAGTTTCTTAAATCAAAGAAAATAATACAGTCATATATTTGGAGTACATATCTATCAGGGGTAAATACAAACAATCCTTTCGAAATATCTAAATTTGAAAAAAAAATTAAAAGTTTATGTTATGCGATTAAAGATGAAACTTTAAAAAAGTATATTTTAGAAGATTTCCTAAGCAAACTAAAAGGCTTAACACCTATTCAAAACTTTAAAAAAATTTTTACACCTTATATAAAAAAAAATTTTAATATTCTAAACGAAACAAAGCAACTCCACAGAGAACAAAGTAATTTTTCTAAAGCAGAAATTAAAGAGAGATCAATTTTGTATATACTTTTAAATTATTTGAATTCTGCAAAAAACAAAGCAGAAGATCTTTTAAAAATTGATTTTACAGATGAACAAAACAATGGATTAAAAAAAGAGATAATTATTCAGTTAAAAAATAACGATACCTTTATAAACAATAAGCCTAAAATAGATGAAAAATACAATTCTTTGGTAAGTGAAATTGAAAAAAATACTAATCTGAAAAATATCCTGCTTAAAAAAGATGGAGAAGAAAGAGAAGAGATACTTAATGATTTGATAGAAGAGCTAAAAGAAATGAATCACTTAAAGCAAATTGAATTTTTAGAGAAAAAGGTGGCAAAAAATTTAGATGAAAGTTCTTATTCTGAACTTATTAAGCTTAAAAGTCAGTTAAATAGGGAATAAAAAAAGATAGATTTTAGATAAATTCAGACTATATATAACTTCGCTTTAATTTAAATTTTAGCCAGAATGGTAGAAAAACTAATTACAAAATCATTTGAAAGACTCCTTGAAAAAGGAAAAGGTCGTGGATTCATAACCTACGAAGAGCTAGGCAAGTCTTTAGGAAAAAGAGGCAGATCTGTAGATAACGTCGAAAAAGCGTTTATGATTATTATAGATCATAGCGTTACACTTGTAGAAAAAAAATCTCAGTATCAATCTAATAAAAAAAAAGAAACCCCTGCTTCTGGTGCAGAAAAGCAGTCGGATAAGAGTGACGATCCAATTAGAATGTACCTCCGAGAAATGGGCGGTGTGGAACTTCTTTCAAGAGAAGGAGAAATTGCTATAGCAAAGAGAATTGAAGCAGGAAAAGATGTTATGATCAATGCTTTAACACAAAGTCCACTGATTGCAAAAAAAATATATGAATGGAAAGAAAAAATTGAAACTAACGAACTTTTAGTAAGAGATATTATAGATATTGATTCAACTTATGAAGATTTTGAAGCTGATGCGGAGGAAAGCAAAAAATTAAAAGCGGAAGCAAAAAGCAAAAAAGATAAAGAAGAAAATAAAAAATCTACAGAGGTAGCTCCAGTAGCAGCAGAGGAGGAAGATGAGTTTAACGTTTCTCTTGCAAAAATGGAAGAAGAAATAAAACCTAAAATTATAAAAATTATAGACAATTTAACTAAAGATTATATTAAATTACAAAAATATCAAAAAGAGAAGTTGGATTGTATTTTAGCTTCAAAAGAACTCTCAATTTCAAAAAATAAAAATTTTAAAAAAATTCAGTCTACACTAGTTGATAACTTTAAAAATTTACAGCTCGCTCCTAATGTTGTGGAAGAATTGGTTCAAGCTCACTACAAGGAAAATAAAAAAATCGTTTCCCTGGAAGGCGTTCTTTTAAGACTGGCTTTAGACAATAAAATTACCCGTGAAGAGTTTTTAAAATACTATATTGGCAATGAAATAAATCCAAAATTTGAGTCTTTTTTAACTGAAAACCCAACTTGGAGATCATTTTTTAAAAAATTTAAAAATGATTTTAGTGAAATAAGAGAAAGGCTAGTAGAATTTAGCCAAAAGATTAGTCTCTCAGTAGGTGATTTTAAAAAACTAGTTAGCAGAATTCAAAAAGGAGAAAGAGAATCTCGAATAGCTAAAAAAGAAATGGTTGAAGCTAATTTAAGATTAGTAATATCTATAGCTAAAAAATATACTAATAGAGGATTGCAATTCTTAGATCTAATACAAGAAGGAAACATCGGTCTCATGAAAGCTGTAGATAAATTTGAATACAGAAGAGGATATAAATTTTCTACATACGCTACGTGGTGGATCAGACAAGCAATTACAAGATCTATTGCAGATCAAGCAAGAACAATCAGAATCCCAGTACATATGATTGAAACAATTAATAAAATTGTAAGAACACAAAGACAAATAATGAGTGAGTTTGGTAGAGAACCCACGCCAGAGGAACTTGCAAAAAAACTTGCAATGCCTTTAGAAAAAGTTAGAAAAGTTTTAAAAATTGCAAAAGAACCGGTCTCTCTCGAAACACCCGTTGGAGATGAAGAAGACAGTAGTTTAGGTGATTTTATAGAAGATAAAAATGCTCTTCAGCCTTTAGATACTGCCATTCAATCTAATTTAAGTGAATCTACAACAAAAATACTAGCTTCTTTAACACCTAGAGAAGAAAGGGTTTTGAGAATGAGATTTGGTATAGGAATGAACACTGACCACACCCTAGAAGAAGTTGGGTTACAATTTTCTGTAACAAGAGAAAGAATAAGACAAATTGAGGCTAAAGCCCTAAGAAAACTTAAACATCCAAGCAGATCAAAACAATTAAAAAGTTTCCTAGAAAAGTAAGCTGTTCTTCTCAATATAATCCGAGATACACTTACTATATAGAAAGTGAGCCTTCTCATTTGGATGAAAATCATTTGGAATCATTAAATCTTCATCCAATACTAAATTACAATTAGCATAGTTTATCTTATTTTTTTTCAAGAAAGACTCATATTCTTGCTCGTTAAATCTATTTGATGAATTTAAATTAACTACTAAAAAGTTTGCATTATTTTTTTTTGTGATTTTATTTAACTCATAAAAAATTTTTTTTGTAACTTTTTTTTGAGTTTTTTTCCTATGTCTTGATGACTGTTTCATGTAAAAATTTTCAATAAGTGCAACAGTAGCAAATTTTTCCCTTAAGGGTAACGTCATATAACCAACAGGTTTATAATAGGCCAATTCACCTAATTTGTTCACAGAAGCATATGGAATTTTTGGAGTTTGTTTGTGACCTCTTTTTGAATATCTTTGTAAAGTTTTTAACCAGCCACTTCTTGCAACATTTCTTTGCTCGTGATGTTCTATAAAACCGTAAATGATTAATTTTGTTGATTTAATATTTTTTATCTTCCTTTTTAGAAGAAGCAATGACTGAACTCCGCTGTAACCGGATTGTGCAAAATTATAAGCATAAAAATTGTTAAATTTTTTTTGAATCAGATATGCAAAAGTATCACTATCATTGACTCCCCAGCCTTGCGTAAAAGACCCTCCAATAAAAATAATTTTTTGTTTATTTTTGTTATTAATGCCTGTAAATCGATCTCCTTCATTCGCAATTACTATTTTTACTTTTGATTTTAATTTGTTATCAATAACTAGTTCATATGTCCCTTTCTTAGAAATCCACCCCAAATCAGAATCATTTATAAAAATTTCTTGATTACCACTTTCGGTTTTTTCATACACCCATGGTTTGAAGCCAGTTAACCGCAATAACACCTCAACTATTACAAGTGATACAAGAATTGAAAATATTATTAAAAAAAAGCTTATTTTTTTATTTGTTTTCATTTAAAATTTAATTAATATTAAATAGTTGTTTTGACTAAGGATACAATAGCGTTTATACCGTAAACACAAAGTATGTCTTGGGCCTGTAGCTCAGTTGGTTAGAGCAGTACACTCATAATGTATTGGTCGTAGGTTCGAGTCCTACCGGGCCCACCAATTAATTATTAATAAATTCTTCTAATTTTGAAAATAAAACGTTTATGTCGTTATTATTTGAATTCAGGATTGAGGCAAATTCTTCTTTTTGAGTTTTAGCTAAACTTAATCCTTCAACAACTAAATCCCTGACCAAAGGTTTATCTGGATCTTTAGTATAAACTCTCCAATTTATTATTATTTCAGGTTGCGATGAGTTCTCAATTATTTTTGATTTTACAATAGTATATGCTTCACTTTTTTGATCAGCGCTAATTACTTCAAATTTATTTTTCGAGTAATCGGTTAGTCTAGAAGTTAAATTTTTCAAAAAATATTTTTCAAATAGTTCTGTGTATTTTTTTAAAGTACTTTGATCCAATGTTTTTCGTGCATTACCAAGCGTGTACATGCCCAATGCTTTGACATCTATGTTTTCAAGAGCAATAATTTCAATTTTTTTCCTTTTATCAGTTTTCGAAACATTTTTATCAATTAATGTTTCCATAATTTCTTTTAAAAGTTCATCAATAAAAATTTTAGGATCCGAATTATAAGAAAAACTATTTGTGCCAATAAGAATTATAGCTACGAATACTAATGAGTTTATTAGTTTTTTCATATTTTAAAAATTATTTATTGAACTCACTCCAACCATCTTCATCTTCTAAAGAAAATATGTTGCCAATTTTTTTTGCTCTATTTTGGAGGTATAGACTTTTAAACGCAGCATACGCGTCTAAAGAATTTTTTTCTAAACTATCTAAATTCGCACTATTGTCAGCTCTGAAATCTATAGCCGTAGCGCCTTTAACCGAATAATAATCTAGATCAGTTCCAGAAACACTTAGTAACTCATGTTCTCTTATCGTTATGTGAGCAAAAGGATCAAGAAAGCTATCAGCAATCATACCAAAAGAGTCCCTAACCGTCGTTGGGCCTAGTATTGGCAGCACAAAGTAACATCCACCACTAAATCCGTAAGCACCTAATGTTTGACCAACGTCTTCTTGTTGATTCTCTAGACCTAATTTAGCAGCGGGGTTTGCAAACCCAAGAACTCCAAAGGTAGAATTAATTAAAAAACTGGCACTCGATTCACCTGCTAATCTCCACTGACCTTGTAAAATATGATTTGGAACAGTTAACAGAGTTCCAATGTTAGAGGTAAAATTTCCCGTTCCATCTTTAATCGGATCTGGCAATTTGTTGTAAACAGAGGCTATTGGTTTTAGAATAGCTTTATCAAAACCTTGGTTGAATTTGAACACGCCTCTACTTACTTTTTCGAAGCAATCTTTTTCAGTTTCAGCACTCAAGTTTGTGGAAAGTAAAAAAACGCTAGCTGAAATTAAAATTATAATTTTTTTTAAGCTCATTAGCATCACTATATATATAATTTTTTTTATTTTACTAGTGAAAAAAGCAACTATTACCTCTAGTTTTTATGCTAATATAAAATTTATCAACTATGAAGATTAATTTTTTTAACTCTCCCAATTACTCAACCGAAATCCGAGTAAAAAAAAATATCAAATTTATAGTAATTCATTACACAGGAATGCAATCAGAGCGTGCATGTATTAAAAGATTATCAAGTAAGAAAAGTCAAGTTAGCACACATTACTTGATTAATAGAGAAGGAAAAATAACAAGAATGGTAGATGAAAAAAATGCAGCTTGGCACGCAGGAAAATCAAAATGGAAAAATTTTATTAATCTTAACGATCAATCGATTGGTATTGAACTTGTGAACAAAGGTCATCAATACGGTTATGAAAACTTTTCTAAAAAACAAATTTCTAAATTAATTTTGCTCTGTAAATCTTTAATCAAAAAATACAAAATAAAAAAAACAAATATTCTTGGCCACTCAGATATTGCACCTTTGAGAAAAAAAGATCCAGGGGAAAAGTTTCCTTGGTACTTTTTGTCAAAACAAAAAATTGGTTACTGGCACGGTATAAATAAAAAAAATGTTAATAATCAGAATCTAAGTAAAAGTGAGTTACGTAAAATTTTTTTTAATAATTTATATAAAATTGGGTACCGATATTTTAATAAAAAAAAGTTGTCTAAAAGTGATTTGAAAGTAATAAAAGTGTTTCAAAGAAGATTTAGGCAAGACAAGGTTAATGGACTGATAGATCAAGAATGCCTGCAAATTAGCCATTATTTAGCCAGTTACTTGAAGTATTAGCTTGATTTTTGCCATATAAGTATAATAAAACTTCACCGCTAGATAGTTGGCTTGTCGCTGTTAACTTTAGTTAATAGAGGAAAGTCCGGGCTCCATAAAGACACAGTGCCAGTTAATGGCTGGCGAGGGCGACCTTAGGGAAAGTGCCACAGAAAATAAACCGCCTTATCGAGGCAAGGGTGAAAAGGTGTGGTAAGAGCACACCGGTTTTTTGGTAACAAAAAACGCATGGTAAACCCCACTGGGAGCAAGGCTAAATAGAGATGACATTGTGCTGATTTATCAGCGCTAAAAACAGTCTTTAGTTCGTCGTCTGGGTTAGCTGCTTGAGTCTAAGCGTGAGTTTAGACCTAGAGAAATGACTGCTTTAATGACAGAACCCGGCTTATAGACTATCTAGCTAAGTAAAAAAATCCTCTTTAATTAAAACCCAAAAAACAGGTATTTCTAATATTTTTGTCTGAAAACTATTGTATTGACTAGGTTAAATAAAACCCATAACATCCCATAAAAACCCAAATAGGAGTTTTGTTGAGATATTTAAAAGAAAAGATAGCTTTAAAACATTTGTTTTTCCCAACTTTTCTTTTTGTGTGTGGAATAAAAAATTATGTTTTTATCAAGTTACGAAAACAAGTTAGACAAAAAAGGGAGAGTTTCAGTGCCAGCTAGCTTTAGAACGTATTTAATTTCTTTAGGTTATAATGGATTTATTGCCTATCCATCTTTTAATAACGAAGCACTCGAAGCTTGTTCTGAAGACAGAATAGAAAAACTTTCTAACACAATAGATACATTAAATCCATTTGAGGAAAAAAGAGATTATTTTGCAACTTCAGTTTTGTCAGAAAGTATGAGTTTACAATTTGATAACGAAGGTAGAGTTTCAATTACAGATAAATTATTAAACCATGCAAAAATTAAAAATAACATCCTGTTTGTTGGTTTAGGAAAAACTTTTCAAATATGGGAACCTAAATCTTTCGATAAATTCAAAATAGTTGCAAGGAAAAAAGCGTATCAAAATAGATCTAATTTAAAATGGGATAACAAACTAACAGGGGAGAAAACATGACAATAAAAATAGGTGCTGGAGAACTTAAGGAATTAAAACCGAGAATTTTAGTTTTAGGTGTTGGCGGTGCTGGCGGTAATGCAATAAATGCTATGATTGAATCAGGTATGCAAGGTGTAGAATTCGTTGCAGTCAACACAGATGCTCAAGATTTAAAATTAAGTAGAGCTGACGCAAGAATTCAAATTGGCACAAGTTTGACTCAAGGCTTAGGAGCTGGAGCAAAGCATGATATTGGACAAGCTGCTGCGGATGAATCTTTAAATGAAATAATAAATTTTTTACAAGGTGCTAATATGGTTTTCATTACTGCTGGTATGGGAGGTGGAACTGGAACAGGGGCATCAAGCGTAATAGCAAGAGCGGCTAGAGAACTTAATATTTTAACTGTTGGCGTTATCACTCTTCCTTTCTCATATGAAGGACCTAAAAGAATGAGAAGAGCTATGGAAGGAATGAATGCATTAAAAAAACATTTAGATACTTCGATTGTAGTTCCAAATCAAAATATTTTTAAAGTTGCTAGCGAGACGACAACATTTGAAGATTCATTTCATTTATCTAACGATGTTTTGAAACATGGAGTACAGAGTATCACTGATCTTATGGTTAAACCGGGAATTATAAATTTAGATTTTGCAGATGTTGAAACTGTTATGAGTTCAATGGGCAAAGCTATGATGGGAACCGGTGAAGCTGAAGGGGAAGATAGAGCTTTAACAGCGACTGATAAGGCTTTAAACAACCCATTAATAGATGACTACTCACTTAAAGGAGCGAAAGGTTTATTAGTTAATATAACAGGTGGAAAAGACATAACACTTTTTGAGGTAGACCAAGCTGTAAATAAAATAAGAGCAGAAGTAGATCCAGAAGCTGAGTTAATTTTTGGAGCTATAAAAGATGATTCACTTAATGGGAAAATGAGGGTATCAATAGTTGCGACAGCTTTAGATGGCCAAGTTGCTAGTAATACTGGAGTTGTGAATATGGTTAACCGTATCCAAAATAGAAATACTGGTTATTCAGACGCAGGGTCATTTACAAAGACACCGATGATGCAAAATAATTCTGTTAATAGCTCAATTAGTGGCGCGACAGTTTTAAAGCTAGATGAACAGTTTGAGGTAAATGAAGTACAACAATCCTCTTTAAATATTCAGGAAGAAACAATAACTCAAAATAATAACGAGGATCAGTTTTTGAACACACATGAAAATAACTCTTACAGTGACGAAATAAACATGGAGGTATCACATGATGAAACTTTATCGGAACTTGACTCGTTAGAACAGGCACCTTTAAATGAAGAATTTATATCATCTACAGAAGAAGAAAATACTCCAAAACTTTTTTCTGAAGAGATTTCTTTAGGTGAAAATAATACTTCTTCAATAGAATCAGAGCAAAAACTTTTTGACCACGAAAATAATCAGGAAGAAGACTTTGAGATTCCTGCATTTTTAAGAAGACAAAAGTTTTAATGGTAAAAAAAAAATTGAATGAAAATTACTACCTCATCACTGGAAAAAAAACATTTTCCAGTGATGTTAGATGAAGTTATCCAAGCATGTTTGCCAGCTAGTAAAAATAGGCTAATAATAGATTGTACTTTTGGAGGAGGTGGATATTCCAAAGAATTATTAAAGTTTCCTAATATTAACGTTGTAGCTCTAGACAGAGATAAATCTACAATTAATAGAGCAAAATATTTAGAAAAAGTTTACCCAACGCAATTTTCTTTTCATAACGAAAAATTTAGCAATTTAAACAAAGTAATAAAAGAAGAGAACAAACCTGATGTAATTATTTTTGATTTGGGCTTATCAACCTTCCAACTTCAGGATTATAGTAGAGGATTTTCATTTAAGTCTAATGAAAAAATAGACATGCAAATGGGTTTGTCAGAAACATCGGCCGAGGATGTAATTAATACTTTAGATGAAAAAAATCTTAAACTAATAATAAAAATTCTAGGAGAAGAACGGGAAGCAGGCAGAATTGCAAAAAATATAATTAAAGCAAGAGCGCTAAAGAAGATCAATACTGTTACAGAGTTAGTACAAATAATAGAAGCAAGTAAAAAAAAAAATTATAATAAAAAAATAAATGTATGTACAAAAACATTTCAAGCTTTAAGAATATTTGTAAATAAAGAAACTACGGAATTAATAGAAGGATTAATCAAAGCAACTCAGCTCATTAAATTTGGAGGAAAAATAATAGTAATAAGTTTTCACTCAATAGAAGATAAGATTATTAAATATTATTTTACCAATTATTCATCAAATAAGTCCAATCCTTCTAGATATATGCCCACAGAAAATAATGAAAAAAACTCCTTTTTTGAAAAATATAAAAATAATTTTAGAACTCCAAGCAAAGAAGAGTTAATTAAAAATCCACCTTCAAGATCTGCAAAATTAAGAGAAGCGGTTCGCACAGAACAAGAATTTATTCACCCGAGAGAATTTGAAGAAAAATTTAAAAAATATACAGATATTGAAAATGTTTCTATATAAAAAAAAAAAATTAATAATAACTTTTATCTACGCTTCTTTTTTCATTGCTATACCTATAATTAAAAATGAAAGCAGATTAATAGAAAAAAAAATTCAGAGTTATGAAAGTGAAATATTCCAGTTAGAAAAAAATTTATTAGAAGCAAGCTTAGAGTTTCAATACTTAACTTCACCAGCAATTTTAACTACTAAAATAGAAAATCATATAGATCAAAAATATAATAATTTAGATTTATCTCAAATTTATCTAAATATTGATGATTTTATATCTGCACAAAAAAAAATAACAAAAATTTCAATTAATGAACAACAAAAAAAATAATAAAAATTTTAATCACAAAAATCAAAAATCGTTCTTTTTTGATGATTTTCTTGAAACGTCTCAAAAAAATAAAAAACTTAATAAATCAAAAATTTACGAAGATAGACTTTATGCATTATTTTCTTTTTTTTTTTCATTAATACTTATTTTTTCAATTTCTATCTTTTCTATTTCTGTTCAAGAATCTAATTTTCAAGGATACAAGAAAAATAATTACAATTACCCATTATTGAGAAGAGATGTTTTAGATAGAAATGGAGAATTAATGGCTCGAAATATAAATTCTTATCATGCTGTGGTTAAATCAGATCTTATAAAAAATAAAAAAAACTTTATATTAAAAATTAAACTAAATTTTCCTGAAATTTCTTCAATAAAATTAAAAAATAAATTGGAAAGTAAAAAAAGATTTTACTTAAAAAGAAGATTGAATGAGGATGAAAGAAATAGATTATGGTCTTTAGGTGAAAAAGGAATAATTACTGAATCGTTTCAAAGAAGAGTGTATCCACATGGTCAATTATATAGTCATGTTTTAGGTCAAATTGATGATGATAATTATGGCATTTCAGGAATTGAAAATTATTTTGATAGAGAGCTAAGGGATAATCAGAAAATAAAAGAACCCCTGACTCTAACGCTAGACTCAAATATTCAGTTTTTGATTAAGACACAATTACTGAAAGCTATGGAGGATTTTCAAGCAAATTCGGCAAGTGGATTATTAATGGATGTAAAAAGTGGTGAGGTTTTATCCCTAGTTTCTTTGCCTGATTACAATGTAAATATTAGAGATAATATTTCAGATATTAAATATATGAATCATATTACAAAAGGTGTTTTTGAACTTGGCTCAGTATTTAAAACATTTACTGTTGCTCTTGCCCTCGAAGAAAATATTTTATCTCCGAAAACTATGATTAATAATATACCTGACAATGTTAAATGTTCTATTCATAATATTAGCGACATACATGAGTTCCCTCAAAGTTTATCAGTTGAAGATATTTTGATAAGATCCTCAAATATAGGCTCCCTAATGATTGCCAGACAAATTGGCGAAATTAAATTAAAAAACTTTATCGAAAAACTTGGACTTTTAAAAGTTGCAGATTTTGAATTGGAAGAAATAGGTCGACCTCATAATTTTAAGTGGGAAGCATGTAAATTAGAAACCGTATCTTTTGGACACGGCATTACGACAACACCACTACAAGCTGCAGCAGCTTATGCATCTATTACAAATGGAGGATATATTGTTAAACCAACACTTCAGCTAGAAAAAAATTCTAACTTTGAAAGCAGGGTTTCTGTTATTTCCAATAAAACAAGTGATCAGATAAATAAAATGCTACGGAAAGTAGTAGCTGAAAAAAGAGGAACTGCTAGTAACGCCGATATCTTTGGGTATGAAGTTGGTGGTAAAACAGGTACGGCGAAAAATTACTCAAATGATAAGAAAAACATCAATACATTTATTTCCATATTTCCATCAAATGAACCAAAATATGTTCTACTTGTTATGCTAGATGACCCAAAGGGAGCACCACATCTTGTCTATAATTACAAAGGTAAGCCGGCTACTAATATTTCCAGAACTGAAGCGGGCTGGAACTCTGTTTATGTTTCAGGGAAAATAATAGAAAAAATTGGACCTATTTTAGCCATAAACAACAACGAGGTTCACAATACTCATGTTGTTAAAAAAAATAATTAAAAATTTATCAATCGGTAACCAAAAAATTAATATCGAAGGATTGTCTCTAGATAGCAGGCAGGTTAAAAAAAATTATCTATTTTTTGTTACCAAAGGTGCACAATATAACGGCGAAGATTACATTTTTAGTGCAATTCAAAATGGTGCGAGAGCTGTAGTGTGTGAGATAGGTTGTAAAATTAAAAATATAAAAATACCAATCATAAAAGTCAAAAGTATTAAAAAAACAATAACTGAAGCGTGCAAAGTATTTTATCAAGCAAAACCAAAAAATATTATTGCTGTTACTGGAACGAATGGAAAAAGTTCAGTTGCTGAATTTTACTATCAAATTCTCTCAGCTCAAAAAATTCCTGTTGCATCTATGGGAACTTTAGGAATTAAAATAAACAACAAAGTAACAAGAACTAATCTTACAACACTCGATATAATTTCTTTACACAGAGAATTAGAAAAAATTAAAAAACTTGGTATTGATAACGTCATATTAGAAGCCTCTAGTCATGGTTTAGACCAAGGAAGATTAGATGGATTAAATTTTAAAACTGCAATTTTTACAAACTTTTCACAGGATCATCTGGATTATCATAAAAATATGAAACACTATTTAAATGCTAAACTGATTTTATTTTCCAAGTTGTTAAAAAATAATTATATAATTACAGATAATGAGATTCCACAATTTTTAAAATTAAAAAAAATAACCAAAAAAAATAATTTAAATTTACTTACTATTGGTAAAAAAAATTCTACAATTCAATTTAAAGCAATTGAGCCAAATGGTAATTTTCAGAGTATTAATTTCAGATACAAAAAAAAAAATCATGATGTTAAAATTCCTTTAATTGGTCTATTTCAGATTAAGAATTTATTTATGTCAATTATTGCAGCCAAACTGTCTGGTTTGGAAGTTAAACAAATTTTGAATGTTGTTAAAAATATAAAAGAAGTGGACGGTCGACTACAGTTAATAAAAACTTTGCACAACCAAGCAAAAATATTTATTGATTATGCACACACACCAGATGCACTCGAGACTTCACTGAAAACTCTTAAGGAACATTATAAGATTAAAGCAGATGTGGTTTTTGGATGTGGAGGTGAAAGAGACAAAAAAAAGAGATCTAAGATGGCAAATATTTGTGAAAAAAATGCAGAAAAAATATATGTAACAGATGATAATCCAAGAAATGAAAACCCTAAATTGATTAGAAGCATGATCATATCTGGATTCAGTAAGAAATTATCTTTTTCTGAAATACCATCAAGATCTAAAGCAATCGAGACAGCACTCATGAAGTCAAAACCCAATAGTATTATACTTATAGCTGGAAAAGGACATGAGACTATTCAAATATATAAAAAAAAAATTATTAATATTTCAGACACAGAGATAGTAAAAAATATCAATATTAAAAAACTTAAATTTAAAAAAAAAAATTATAATAAAATTTTTAATGAAGAAATTATAAAGAAAATAGTTATAAAAAATAAAGTAAGTTTCGAGGGAGTTTCAATCAACTCTAAACAAATTAAAAAAAATAATCTATTCATAGCAATAAAAGGAAAAAATTACGACGGACACACATTTGTAAAAGAAGCATTAAAGAACAAAGCTAATTATTGCGTTATACAAAAAAATATTAACAAATTAGATAAAAAAAAATTAATTAAATGTTCCAGTACAATTAATTTTTTAAATAAGCTAGCTAAATTAAAAAGAAGCAGTGCAAATTTAAAAGTTATTGCTGTAACCGGTAGTTCAGGAAAAACTACACTTAAAACAATTCTTGGCAAAACCTTAAATGAGTATGGCAAAACATATTTTTCTCAAAAATCCTATAACAATCATATTGGCGTACCCCTTAGTTTATGTAATTTAGAAAATGATCATAAGTATGGTGTTTTCGAAATTGGAATGAGTAACGCTGGGGAAATAGGAAAACTTTCTAATTTAGTTAAACCCGATATTGCAATAATCACAAATATAGGTGAAGCACATGTGAAAAATTTTGATAATTTAGATGGTATTGCTAAAGCAAAATCTGAAATTATTGAGAATATAAATAAAGGAGGCCATCTAATCCTAAATAGTGACGAAAAATATTTTAAATATCTTTCTAGAATTGCAAGAAAGAATAAAATCAATGTTTTATCTTTTGGCAAATCGAAAAAATCTAATGCCAAGTTAGTAAAAAATAAATTATATAGAAATTACAACGATCTTCACTTTAAAGTATTAAAGAAAAATATTTATTTAAGAGTTAAAAATGTTAATTCTTTAATTATCTCTAATATATTATTTACACTAATTACTCTTTACATTTTAGATTTAGATTTAACAAAAATAATAAACTTTTCAAAATATTTTCAGCTAGTAGAAGGAAGGGGAAAATCGCACCTTATCTCAAGATACAAAAAAAATTTCCAACTTATAGACGAAAGCTATAACGCGAATCCTTCATCAGTTAAAAACGCTATTATTAATTTTTCAAATATCAAAAGAAAGCATGAAAAAAAATTCTTACTACTTGGTGACATGTTAGAATTAGGTAAAAAGTCAGATAATTACCATACAAATTTAGCTTATTTCATTAATCGTAGTGATATCGATAAGTTGTTTGTGTATGGGAAAAATGCTTTCAAAACTTATCAAAAAACTTATAAGGCTAAGCAAGGAAATATTTTACAAAACTTAAATGATTTTGATGAAATTTTTTCAGGTATTATGAACAATGGTGATTATTTAATGATAAAAGGCTCAAATGCCACTGGTCTCCACAGATTATCAAAAATAATTATTTCAGGACACAAACATGCTTTATAGTTTTTTATCATCTCTTACAGAAAATTACTCTTATTTAAACGTGTTTAAATATATAACATTTAGAACAGGACTTTCTGTGGTCACATCATTCATAATTGTTTTTCTAATAGGAGAACCTTTAATAAAAATATTTAAAAAAAATCAAATATCAGGACCTATAAGACAGGATGGACCAATAGATCACATAATAAAAAAATCTGGCACACCAACAATGGGAGGGTTAATTATTATATTGGGCATTTTTCTAGGAACTTTTTTATGGGCAGATTTAAGCAATATATATATTTTAACAGTAATTTTTATCTCTATCAGTTTGGGTTTTCTAGGATTCATTGACGATCTGTTAAAAATTAAACAAAAAAATTCTAGAGGATTGAATTCAAAGATGAAACTTTTAGGTCAAATTATCATTAGTTTAATAGCAATTTATATTTTACTTGAACATTCTGAGCATCAGTTTCTAAATAAATTATACTTTCCTTTTTTTAAAAATTTAATTTTCCCGATGGGCATTTTTTTTATACCTTTCGCGATTTTTGTTATTGTTGGTGCATCTAATGCAGTGAATTTAACAGATGGTTTAGATGGTCTTGCAACCGTACCTGTAATGCTAGTTGCTTTGTCTTATACGCTCATAAGTTATGTAGTTGGCAATACAATTTTTGCAGAATATTTAAAAATTCCTTATGTTGAAAATGCAGGGGAATTAAGTATATTTTGTGGAGCTATTTTTGGTTCATGTTTAGGGTTTCTTTGGTACAACGCACCGCCGGCTAAAATATTTATGGGTGATACAGGATCGCTTTCTTTAGGTGGGTCATTAGCCGCTGTAGCTATTATAGTTAAACACGAAATAGTTCTAGCTATAATCGGTGGACTTTTTGTGCTTGAAACTATCTCAGTTATTATACAAGTTTTATCTTTTAAACTAACCGGTAAAAGAGTTTTTATGATGGCCCCAATCCATCATCATTTTGAAAAAAAAGGTTGGCCAGAATCAACCGTAGTAATTAGATTTTGGATTATAGCAATTATTTTAGCATTAATTGGATTGGCTACATTAAAGTTGCGATAATTAATGAAAATATCAAAATTAATAAAAGATAGTTCATTCGCTGTATATGGTCTCGGATTAACAGGCACCTCTGTATTAAAATTTTTAAAAAAAAAAAAAATTAAAAACATTTATATGTGGGATGATAAAAATAAAAAAAATAATAAAAAAAAAATTAATCTTTTTAGAAAAAAATTAAACGAAGTAGATTATATAGTAATTAGTCCTGGAATTAACATTCGAAAGACAAAATTTAAATCGACATTATTTAAAAATAAAAAAAAAATAATTACAGATTTAGATGTATTTTATATGCAAAAAATTCCCATAAAATCTATAGTAATAACTGGAACTAATGGAAAATCAACAGCATGTAAATTAACTCAGCATATATTTAAGACAAATCAATTAGACGCTCAACTTGGAGGTAATTTTGGGAAACCAATTTTAGATCTAAAAATTAAAAGAAAATCAATAGTAATTATTGAGGCATCATCTTTCCAGCTATCATATACGAAATTTGTAAAACCAACTTTTGCAGCTATATTAAATATTAGTAATGACCACCTAGATTGGCACAACACAATTGCGAATTATAAAAACTCTAAATTTAAGATATTTTCTAAACAAGATGCTAACGACGTTGCTTTATTGAAAAATAAAAAACTGATTAACACATTTGTAAAACAAAACTATTTAAGTAAATTAAAAATTATAAAAAAAAATATTCCAAACAACGCAATTAAGAGAAAAATAACTAATAATTATTTAACTTCTGAGCCAAATTTAGAAAACTTAGCATTCGCACATCAAATATCTAAATTATTTAAAATAAAAGAAAAAATTTTCATTAAAGCAGTAAATAATTTTAAAGGATTGCCACACAGATATGAAATATTTTTAAAAAAAAAAAAAATAACTTTTATTAACGATTCTAAAGCAACAAGTTTTCAGGCAACAAAATACGCGCTAAAAAATAATAAAAATATTTTTTGGATCTTTGGAGGTCTCCCTAAGATTAGAGATAATTTTAATCTTGTAGGAGTAAGCTCAAATATAATTAAATCTTTTATCATTGGAAAAAGAACAAATTATTTTAAAAATCAAGTTGAAAAAAAAATAAAATACAAAATATCTTCAAATTTAAAAAATGCAATTAAAGATGTTTTTAAAGAATTAATCTCAGTAAAAGAAAGCAATGCCACCGTCTTATTAAGTCCAGCAAGCGCTTCTTACGATCAGTTTAATAATTTTGCGGAAAGAGGGAATCAATTTAAAAAAATAATTAAAAATTATGCTAAAAAATTTCTTTAAGGATAATTTAAGAACTTATTGGAGAAATATAGATAAAGCTATATTTGTAAGCTTTATTATATTATTTATTTTAGGTATATTTTTTTCGTTTGCTTCTACTTCCACTTTAGCGGGAGAAAGATTAAACAAAGATTATTATTTTTTTTTTTCAAAGCATTTTTTTTTTGCGATATTGGCAATTTTCTTAATGATTTTAATTTCTTCTATTCAGTTAGATTTATTTAAAAAGATTCTAATACCCATCTTTATTATTGCTTTAATTTCTTTAGCTTTAGTCTTATTTGTTGGAGTCGAAGTGAAAGGATCAAAACGCTGGTTAAATTTATTATTTTTTCGTTTTCAACCTATCGAACTTGTAAAACCATTATTTATTGTCATCATTGCAAAAATTTTATCTAAGGAAAGCCTTGATGGTTCTAATACCTCTTATTTTTTAAGTTTCTTAGTATTAATTATACCGTGCGTTATTTTACTAAATCAACCAGATTTAGGCCAAACTGTATTATTAATTTTATCTTGGTCAGCTGTTGTTTTTATTTCAGGAATAAAATTAATTTATATTCTTAGTCTTTTTGGTGTAACCGTTGTTTCAGTATCAGGGTTACTGCTTACCTTTCCTGATAAGTTTTCATATGTTTTTAAACGTATTGAGACTTTTTTTGACCCAACAAAAGGTGATCGTTTTCAATCTAGCAACGCATTGGACGCCATTAGAGAAGGAGGCTTGACAGGACAGGGAATGGGTGAGGGAACTTTAAAAGATCGTGTACCCGAAGCCCACACCGACTATATTATTTCTGTTATTGCTGAAGAGTTTGGATCAATTATCTCAATATTTATAATCTGTATATTTTTATATATTTCATTTAGAGTTATTAAGTGCGCACTACTAGAAAATGAAAAATTTATTAAAATCTCACTTTCAGGCCTTGCTACTCTTTTGATATTTCAAACATTCATACATATTGGCGTAAACACTAGCTTACTTCCAACAACTGGTATGACATTACCATTTTTAAGTTACGGAGGTTCATCAATGATTGGCAGTGCAATATTAGCAGGAATTATATTAAATTTTACAAGGAGAAGATTTTTAAATGAAGCTTATTAATAAGAACAAAATAATAATCGCTACAGGCGGCACAGGAGGTCATATTTTCCCTGCATATAGTTTAGCAAAAAACTTTATTAAGAATAACTATTCAGTTGAAATTATAACTGATCAGAGGGGGTTAAAATATTTAGATAGTAATAAGGATATAAAATTAATTTTAAATAACTCCGCAACTATATTTAAAAAAAATTTTATAAATTTATTTTTTTCAATATTTGTGATTTTTTTTTCTTATATAAAATCTTTAATAATTTTATATAGAGCAAGTCCTAGCGTAGTATTTGGCATGGGTGGTCACGCATCCTTTCCAGTTTGTTTAGCAGCTAAAACACTAAATATACCATTTATCATTTATGAAAATAATATTCAAATAGGTAAAAGTAATAAATATTTACTTCCATTTGCTTTTAAAATATTCGTTTCTTACCAAGACCTTGTTGGAATTGACAACAAACATAATCATAAAATAATTGTTGTAGGGAACATAATTCGAGAAGAGATTTTAAATTTTAAAAAAAATAATCAATTTTCTCCAGATACACTAAATATTTTAGTTTTAGGTGGTAGTCAGGCAGCAAGATCATTTGGAGAACTGTTACCTATGGTGTTCAAAGAGTGTAAAGAAAAAAATATTAATATAAAAATATTTCAACAATGTATTAAATCACAAACAGAAAAACTTAGTGAGATATATAAAAGTATAAATTTTGATTTTGAATTGTTTAATTTTACCAATCATATCTCAGAGTATTTTTTAAAAACAGAATTAGCTATTACTAGATCAGGTGCATCAATCACAGCAGAGTTGATTAATTGCAATATACCTTTTATTTCCATCCCCTATCCTCATGCTGCTGATTCACATCAAGAGAAAAACGCAACTTACTTTGAAAAAAAAGGTTATAGTCATTTGGTTAAAGAGGCAGAAGTTAATAAAAAATTATTTCCTTTGATAGAATCGTTTTATAAAGATAAAAAATTACTAAATCAAATGATCGATAAACAAAAAAAACACTCTGATAGAGAAGTTTTCTTAAAAATTAATAAAATAATTAAGAACTTAATAAATGAATAAAATTCAAATAGGGAAACAAGAAATAATACACTTTATAGGCATAGGTGGCATAGGCATGAGCGGTTTAGCGCAAATAATGAAGACCATGGGATTTAATGTTCAAGGAAGTGATTTAAATGAAAATAAAAATACAGATAATTGTAAAAAACTAGGAATTAAAATTTTAAAAGGACATTCTAAAAAAAATATTTTAAATGCAACAATTGTAGTTAAGTCTTCAGCAATTAAAAAAAATAATATTGAACTATTATGCTCCAAAAAAAGAAAAATACCTTCTTATGATCGAATAGAGATGTTAGCGAACATAATCGACCTTAAAAAAAATATTATTGTCACGGGGTCTCATGGTAAGACAACCACCACCTCCCTTGTAGCTAAGATTATTTCAGCAGCAAGACTGGATCCAACAATTATTAATGGCGGGGTTATTAATTCATTAAAAAATAACGCTAAGTTAGGAAAGGGCGAGTGGGCCATTGTAGAGGCAGATGAATCTGACGGAAGTTTTTTAAAAGTACCAATTAATTACTCTATCGTAACCAATGTAGACAAAGAACATTTAGATTTTTACAAAAATCTCAATAATTTAATAAAAGCATTTACTAAGTTTATCGAAAAAACACCTCCTATTGGCAAAGCTTTTCTTTGTTTAGATGATCCATATATAAAAAAAATATTAAAAAAATTAAAAACAAAAAATTATCACACATACGGGTTTGACAAGAAAGCCAACTATCAAATTTGCAACCCTAGATATGAAATTGATTATACTAAATTTGATTTAAAAATTAAAAATGTTGGTTCAAAAAATATGTATATAAATGATATTTCGTTAAAACTAATTGGCAAATACAATGTTCTTAATGCCACTGCAGCAATAGCTTTGTGCTTAAGTTTAGGATTACAAATAAAAATTATAAAAAAAGCATTAAAAAGTTTTTCGGGAGTACAAAGAAGATTAACAAAAGTATTTAAAAAAAATAAAATAGAATTTTATGATGATTATGCGCACCATCCTACAGAAATAAAATCTGTATTAGAAGCAGTTAGAAAGATAGCGCCAAAAAGAAAAATTATTACGATATTTCAACCTCATAGATATTCAAGAGTAAGAACTTTAAATTCAGAATTTGCATCATGTTTCGGGGATACCGATCTAATAATTTTATGCCCGGTGTATTCAGCTGGAGAAGCTGTAGATAAAAAATACAATAAGGTTAAATTTGCTAAATTAATTTCAAAGTTTTCAAAAACTCAAGTAATTATTGTTAAAGATGAACTAGATATTATAAAATATTTTAAAAAAAACTTAATAAACAATGAAATAGTAATAGGCATGGGTGCTGGCTCTATTTCAAAGTGGATGTATAATCTTAAAAACAATTTATGAAGATAATCGCAGAAGACTTAAAGACCAAATTTGGAAAGCAAATTTTAATAGATGAAAAGCTATCTAATTATAGCTGGTTTAATCTAGGAGGACCCGCAGATGTATTTTTTAAACCTGACAGCAAAGAGGATATTATTTTTTTTTTAGAAAAAGTTAAACCACAAAAATTTACAATTATAGGTGCTGGTTCAAATACGCTCATACGGGATGGAGGAATTAAAGGGATTACTATAAAGCTAAGTTCAGCTTTTTCTTACACGAAGCTAGATTCAGAAAATATAATAGAAGTTGGAGCGGCAACACTAGATAAAAAAGTTGCAGATTTTGCGATGAAGAATTCATTAACTGGGTTAGAGTTTTTAGCATGTATACCGGGATCAATTGGTGGAGCAGTAAGAATGAATACCGGTTGCTACGGTAATGATATTTCACAAATACTCCACTCGATTAAAGTAATTGATTCACAAGGTAAACCAAAAGAAATCTTGGCTAAATATATTAAATTCTTTTACCGGAGTACTAATCTTGAAGAAAATTTATTGATAACAAGTGTTAAGCTAAACGGAAAATATTGCAATAAACAGAAAATTGATGAAAAACAAAAAAAAATGATTGAAAAAAAGAAAAATTCACAACCAAGCCAAATTAAAACATGTGGTAGTACCTTCAAAAATCCAAAAAATAAAAAGGCATGGCAATTAATTAAGGAATCAAACTGTGAGAATTTCAAAGTAGGAAATGCAAAAATATCAGAAAAACATTGTAATTTTTTTATTAACAGTGGAAACGCAACATCAAAAGATTTAGAGGAATTAATCAAGAAAGTTAAAGATACCGTGTATCAAAAAACTAAAATTAATTTAGAATTAGAAATAAAAATAATTGGCTCCAATAAATAAATTTAAAATGAAAAAAAAAACAATCTTAGTAATTTGTGGCGGAACATCTAGTGAGAGAGAGATTAGTTTAAAGTCTGGCAAAGCATGTTCAAACGCTATCAAAAAATTGAAACATAAAGTCTTAAACTTTGACCCTGCAAAAGAAGATTTCATAAAAATTAGAAACTATAAAGTTGACCTAATCTTTAATGCTTTGCACGGAAAAGATGGTGAAGATGGGATAGCCCAAAGCTACTTTGAGTACTTTAAAATTCCCTATACACATTCAGGTATATTATCCTCAATGAACTCTATGGATAAGATTATTTCTAAGAAAGCCTTTAAAAAAAATAAAATCAGAACACCCGCTTATGTTGAGTTAAATACAATTAATTATCTTCATATCTTGAAAGAAAAAAATATATTAAATCTAAGCCTTACTTATCCGCTAGTCTTAAAACCATCTAACGAAGGGTCAAGTATTGGTGTAACAATATGTAAAAACTTTATTGAATTAAGAAAAAATGTAAATAAATTAATAAAAAAATACAAAACATTAATAGTCGAAAATTTTATTGGAGGTCAAGAAATCCAAGTTGCCGTTATTAACGGTAAATCCTTAGGTGCAATAGAACTAAAACCAAAAAGAAAATTTTATGATTACAAGGCTAAATATTCTAAATCTGCTCAAACACAACATCTTATGCCAGCAAATGTATCAAATAAAAAATATAAGGAAGTTTTAGATTTAGCAAAAAAAGCACACTATGCATTAAAATGCAGAGGAGTAACTAGGTCAGATTTTAAGTTCAAAGATAATAAGTTTTATTTATTAGAAATTAACACACAACCAGGTATGACAGATTTATCTTTAGTGCCTGAAATAGCTAAATATGTAAATATATCGTTTCAAAAACTTGTTAAAAATATTATTGATGATGCAAGTATTAATAGATGATTCAAAAAAATAAATTTTTTATATTAATATTTTTTTTTATTGCTCTAACCACTTATAATTTTAACGAAAAAAAGCAAAATTTAAGTATTATCTTCCCAATAAAAGAAATTATAATAGAAGGTGCAGCTGTTCTTAACTTGATCAATTTAAAATCTGAATTGGAATTTATAAGAAATACAAGCTTATTTTTTTTAAAAGAAAAAGAAATTATCGAGGTAACTAATAAAAATGATTTTATTTCAAGCATTCAGTTAAAAAAAAAATACCCAAATACTTTAAAAATTTTAATATCAGAAAACATACCTGTAGCCACCGAAATTAATAATAAAAAAATACACTATCTAACAGCAGACGGTAAAAAAATTAATTACATTAAACTTAAGATTTTTAAAAATTTACCAGTAATATATGGCGATTATAAAAATTTCAGTTTGTTCTATAAAACTTTGAAAAAAAATAATTTCAAAATTAATGACATTAAAGCTTTTTATTATTTCGACATAGGTAGGTGGGATGTTGTACTTAAAGATGAAAGAACCATTAAATTACCTGATACTAATTATGAAGAAATAATAATGAAAATAAATTTAATTTTAAATAACACTAGTTTTTCTAAATATAAAATATTTGATTATAGAATTAAAAATCAGCTAATTTTGCAATAACATGAAATTAAAAGAGCCTTATTTAATTATTAATCTAGATGACAATAAAATTAACTTCTTTGTAATATCATTCGATAAAAATAAAAATTATAATTTAATTAAAAATATCAATATAGACTCAGTGGGAATTCAAAATGGAAGAATAGTCAATATAAAGCTAGTAGCTGAATTAATTAAAAAAAATTTAAATCTTTTAGAAGATGAATTAAATTTTTTTTTCTCCAATGCATCGATAATTATTAGCCCAAGCGATGTTAATTGTTTAAATGTAAGTGGTTATAAAAGATTAAACGGATCTCAAGTTTCTAAAGAAAGCATAACTTACATATTGAATGATATAAAAAAAACGATCTTATTTAATGAAGATAAATATTCTCTAGTTCATCTTTTTAATTCAAATTTCTCTCTTGATAGCGATAATCTAGAAAATCTACCTATTGGTTTATTTGGAGAATTTTATAATCAAAATATGACTTTTTTTTTAGTAAGCGAGAATATTGTTAAGAATTTAAAATTATTATTTAATATTAGTGGAATAAGTATAGATCGAATAATTTTAAAACCTTTTGCCGAGGGAGTAAATTATTTGTTAATGAATAAAAATAACAAAAGTTTTACAACTATAACGTTAGAGGAAAAAAAAATAAATATTTCATTGTTTAAAAATAAATCCTACGTTTGCACAGAAGACTTTGATTTTGGTATAAATTTAATAATAAAAGATGTTTCAAAACTTTGTTCTCTTAAAATCGAAGAGGTCGAACTTCTATTGAAAAAAATTAATCTAGAATCACTCATCTTAAATGACGCTGAATCTTATCTAGATAATTCTTACTTTTCTATTTCTCCATATAGAAAAATTAAACACCAATTGATTTTAGATATAATTGTTGCTCGTTTAGATGAATTTGTGGAAGTTTGTTATGAAAAAAATATTAATCTGAATTATTTTAGAAAAAACAATAATGCTATTTATATAAATATTGGAAAATCTGAATATTTTAAAAATATTCAATTTGCTCTTCGAAAAAATAAATTTATTGATCCAAAACTTGTATTTGGTAAAAATAATGAAGATAGCTCATTGTCGAGCTTAAATGGAGCGGCCGAATTAATTGGAAAAGGCTGGGAAAAAGAAGCAATACCAGTTACACAATCAAAAAAATCATTAATTTCTTCATTATTTTCAAGACTGTTTAGCTAAATAAGTTGTATTTTTCTGAAACATTAGTTGTCTTAATTTAAAAGTTTTTTTTTTGTATATGTATTGTGCATGTTGAGCACCTTTCAAAAAACAATTTCAGACGAAATAACATTTAAAGGTGTGGGTTTGCACAGTGGATTAAAAACTGAAGTTAAAATAATTCCTGCAGCTAATAACCACGGAATAGCATTTAAAAGAATTGATCTTGAAAAAAATAATATTATTAATGCTAATTTTAAGAACGTTTGTTCTGCCAAGCTTTGCACAACACTACAAAACGAATTCAACGCCAAGGTATCAACAGTTGAACATTTATTAGCAGCTCTTTATATAACAGGTATTGACAATGCATTGATAGAAATCAATAATTCTGAAGTCCCAATTATGGATGGATCTTCTAAAGAATTTGTAGAATCTATTTCTAAAGTTGGAGTTAAAATTTTAAACGCTAAAAGAAAATATTTAAAAATTACTAAAAAAATTGAGTTAAAAGAAAATGAGAAAGTAATTTCGATAGAACCTAATAAAGATGGTTTAAAAGTAGATTTTCAACTAGTTTACAGCAACCAAGTAATAGGCACACAAAGTAATCAAATTAATTTTACAGATTCTAACTTAACAGATGTTTACTCTTCAAGAACCTTTTGTCTATATGAAGATATCGAAAAAATAAAAGCAATTGGTCTAGCCAAAGGTGGTTCTTTAGAAAATGCAGTAGTTGTTAAAGGAGATGAAATTTTAAATGCTGAAGGATTAAGAAACAACAAAGAATTTGTTAACCATAAAATTTTAGATTTAGCCGGTGATTTTTTGTTGTCAGGATACCGAATATTAGGTGACGTAAAATGCTCTCAAGGCGGGCACAGCTTAAGTAATTCATTTCTTCGAGCAATATTTAAAGATCAAACAAATTTTGTAACTATTGAACAGGAAGAAACCGTTTTAGAAAAAAACTATTTTAAAACTTCAACAAACAAGCTAGTCGTTAACGCTTAAAAATTTAAAAATTTTACCTAATTAATTTATTTTGATAAGAGTAAAGGAATGTATCAAAAATTAATCTATTCTATTTTAATAATTTTTTTAACCCTGTCGTGTTCTGAAAAAGACATAGAACTAAACATACCTGCAGATAAAGAAGAAGCCTTTGTAGTTTACAACGAAGCCATTGCCGCCATGACTGATGGAGATTATTTTTTTGCGTCCAAGAAGTTTTCTGAAGCAGAGGTGATTATGCCAAAAATTGAACTTTCAGCTAAAGCGTCATTGATGTCTAGCTATTGTTTGTACATTATAAATTTTCATTCTGAAGCTATTGCTAATCTGGAGAGATTTATCAAAAATTACCCCGCAGATAAGAATGTAGCTTATGCTCACTACTTAATTGCGATTACTTTATACGAGCAAATTCTTGACGAAAGAAAGGATATTAACCCACTCATAAAAACAAAAAAAAAAATAATATTTTTCGTAAAGAACTATCCAAACACAGAGTACGCATTAGATTTACAATTTAAAATGGATTTAATAAACAATCAGCTTGCAGCGAAAGAAATGTATGTTGCAAAATATTATATAAACACTCAAAAATGGATACCAGCAATAAACAGATTAAAAATTATTGTTAAAGATTATTCAGAGACTATTTTTGTTGAAGAAGCACTACATAGATTAGTTGAAGTTTATTACAGAACTGGATTAACTGAAGAAGCTACAGCAGCCGCAGCAATACTTGGATATAATTATAATTCAAGTGAATGGTATCAACAATCTTACAAAGTGTTAAATAAAACCTATAAAAAACCAAAAAAACAAAAACAAAAAGAAAATATTGGTTTAATAAAAAAAACTATCAAAAAAATATTAAATTAAAAATTAAATGTCAAAAAAAAAAGATAATATATCCAAAGATTATCTTAAAAAAAGAAAAATCCTAGAAGAGTATAATAAGTTTTATTATGACAAAGATTCTCCAATTGTTACCGACCATGAATTTGATGATCTAAAAAAAAAAGTCGTTGAATTAGAGAAGCAAAATCCCTTTTTAAAAAAATATGATTCAGTAACTAATACTATTGGTTTTGAACCTTCGTTGAAATTTGCAAAAATAAAACATGCAAAACCTATGTTATCTTTAGCGAACGCATTTAATATTGAGGATATAAAAGATTTCATTAAAAAAATTAGTAATTACCTAAATAACAAAAACGTAAATTTAACTTTTGCCGTAGAACCAAAAATAGATGGAATCTCAGCATCCTTAACTTATAAAAACGGAATATTGATAAAAGGAATATCAAGAGGAGACGGAGAAACAGGAGAAGATATACTTGAAAATCTTAAAACAATTAATCAAATACCTATGAAAATTTTAAGCAAAGATGTACCAAAAATTCTAGAAATTCGAGGAGAAGTTTACATAGGTAAAAAAGATTTTGAAAAAATCAAAGACAAATTTGCAAATCCTAGAAATGCTGCTGGCGGTTCATTGAGACAAAAAGATTCTTCTGTGACAGCAAAAATACCATTACAATTTTTTGCCTACGCTTTTGGTGATGTTCTGCCTCTAACTTTTGAAAAGCAATCTGAATTTTTAAAAAAAATTAATGAATGGGGTTTTAAAACCAATTCTTACAATTATTTAGCTCAAAATATTTTAGACATAGACAGTCAACACAAGAAAATAGAAAAGATCAGGTCAAATTTAGATTATGATATTGATGGACTTGTTATAAAAGTTGATAACGTTCAACTGCAAATAAGATTAGGCAATACCTCTAATTCTCCGCGATGGGCTATTGCTTATAAATTTTCATCAGTTAAGGCCACAACTCGAATTAAAGATATAATTATTCAAGTAGGAAGAACAGGCGCATTAACACCTGTTGCAAAAGTTGAACCTGTAACAGTCGGAGGAGTAGTTGTCTCTAATGCAACACTTCATAATGAAGATGAAATAAATAGAAAAGATATTAGAATTGGAGACCATGTAACCATACAAAGAGCAGGTGATGTAATTCCACAGGTAGTATCAGTAGATTTGAAAAAGAGAGAAAAAAAATCTAAGAAATTTATTTTTCCAACTAGATGCCCATCTTGCGGCTCCGAAACATTAAAAGAAATAAATATAAACACAAAGAAAGTTGATGCCGTAAGAAGATGTCTAGACAGAGAATATAAATGCCAACATATAGCCAAAGAAAAATTAAAACATTTTGTCTCTAAAGATGCATTCAATATAGACGGATTAGGAAAAAAAGTTATAGATCAATTTTGGCAATTAAAATTAATAAAATCACCTTCTGATATTTTTAATTTAGATTACACAAAAATTGCTAATCTAGAGGGCTGGGGTGAACTTTCAGCTAAAAATTTAAAATCAGCAATCAATAAATCTTCAAGTGTATTGCTTGACAAGTTCATTTATGCACTTGGCATAAGACACATAGGTTTAGAAAACGCAAAGTTACTTGGAAATTTTTTTTCTTCTATTGATAAATTTACCGAAATATTTAACCACAAAAAAAGAAAAAATTTACTAATAAATATTCTTGAGTTGGATGGAATTGGGTCTGTCCAATTGAGATCTTTAGATGATTTTTTTTCCAACAAATCAAACAACGAAGCTATTTTTGCTTTAATTAAAAATTTAAGAGTAGAAAACTCTAAAATTTTAAAAAAAAATGGAAAGTTGAGTAGTAAAACAATAATGTTTACAGGAGGATTTGAAAAAATTAGTAGATCGGAAGCAAAATCTTTAGTTGAGGAAAATGGTGGAAAAGTACTTGGATCAATTTCAAAAAAATTAAATATTCTTGTAGCTGGCAACAACAAACCAACAAAATCAAAGATAGAAAAAGCTAAAGAATTAGGTGTAGATATTATTTCAGAAGATAATTGGTATAAATTGTTAAATATTTGAACAAGCTTGCTCTAGCTGGCTAAATTCAAATTTATTCATGAATTGCCTTAAATTTTTAAACACTCTCTGGTGATATTTATTAAGCCATTTTTTTTCAGAAGAAGTTAATAGTTTTTTGTCAATAAGTGATTTGTCAATTGGTGCTAAAGTCAATTCAACAAATTTTAATTTATCTTTTATTTTTTTTACATAAATTAAATTTTCTATTCTTATTCCAAAGTGATTTTTTTTATAAAAACCTGGTTCGTTAGACGTTATCATTCCTTCCTTAAATTTAACTTTATTGCCTCTTGAAATTGCTTGCGGACCTTCATGAACATTTAAAAAAGAACCAACGCCATGTCCTGTTCCGTGAGGATAATCTAAATTTATATCTCTTAGGGGTTTTCTGGCAACAAGGTCTACTTTATCTCCATTTGATTTTTGATTAAGCTTATAGGATGCAACAGCGATATGACCTTTAAGGACTCTTGTAAAAATTTCTTTAATTTTATGGCTATTAACATCAAGAGAAAGAGTTCGAGTCACATCAGTAGTTCCGTATAAATATTGAGCTCCAGAATCTACTAAATAAACATCACCTTTTTTTAGTAATCGATTACTTTTTGTGTCTGCTTTATAATGAATGATTGCTCCATTAGGACCAGATCCAGAGATAGTCGGAAAACTAAGAGAATAAAAAGATTTATTTTTTTTTCTAAATTTTAACAATTTTTCTTGTGCTGAAATTTCAGTGATTTTTTTTTTTTTAAAGTTATCTTTTAACCAGAATATAAATTTAGTTAATGCTGCCCCGTCATATATATGTGACTTTATTGAATTTTTAATTTCTGTTTTATTTTTTAATGATTTTAAAAAATAGATTGGATCTTGTTTTTCAATTATTAAATTATTTTTACTAATAAGTGTTTTAAAAAAAAGAGAACAAGTCAGTGTGTCAACTAATATTTTTTTATTTAGTAAGTTTGATATAAAAATTGGAAGTTGATTAAAATCACAAATGTTGATTTTTTTATTTAATTTTGACTTTAAGGATTTATTTATCTTTTTTAAGTTACAGAAAAGGATAACCTCTTTATTTTTGCCAATAAAAGCATGGGAGTTAGGTAGGGGTGAATAGTCAGTGTCATGTCCTCTTATATTTAACAACCAAGCTATATTTTCAGAAGCAGTAGTAAAAAGATAATCAACCTTGTTCGATCTAATTAGCTTGCTAAGCTCAGAAAGTTTATTCTCTAATTTTGCTCCTGCATCTAGATCTTTAATTAAAAAAAAAGGTTTAATATTTAAATCTTTATTTCGTTTCCATAGTAAATCTATTAAATTTTCATCAACTGGTTTTAGTTTAATAAAAGAATTCTTAAAAAGATTATTTAAAGAACTTTCAGTATGTAGTCTTGGGTCAAACCCTAAATTTAATTTTTTTTTATTAAAAACACTAAAGGGATATTGTTTAGGAATTGTAAAAACTTTATAATTTTTGCCACACTGGATGGTTGCTTGAGTAGTGTATCTACCGTCAACAAACATAAAATTTTTATTTTTAAGTATAACTGCAAAACCAGCTGAACCTGTAAAATTTGAAATATATTTTAAATTATCTTCTGCTTCAGAAACATATTCTCCAAAAAAATTATTATTTTTTGGAATGATGTAACCATCAATTTTAAATTGACTAAAAATTTTTCTTAATTTTATTATTTTTTCCATTTTAACATTTTATTTTTTTTATATCTTTCCCATCCTGGACTTTTATACTCACTATCATGATCAATATTCAAATCTTGGTTAAATTCAAAATCTGGTTCTATCTGATCATTAGCGCCTATTTCATTTTTTTCAACATTTTCATCAGGCATTTCGTTCACAAATCTTGATGGAAGAGCGTCCATCCACTCGCCATGGTAAGATCTTTTCATTGCAAAAGATAAATACGCCTCTTTCTTAGCCCTTGTTATCCCCACATATGCCAGTCTTCTCTCTTCTTCTAAAGCTAAATCACCTTTTTCCTCTAAAGATTTTTGATGAGGAAATAGCCCCTCTTCCCACCCAGGTAAAAAAACTACATCAAATTCCAATCCCTTTGCAGCATGCATAGTCATTAAATTAATTTTTTCACCTTCCCACTCTTTATCTATTGCGGTTGCGAGTGCTACATGTTCCAAAAAAGACTGTAAATTGTCATAATCATGCATAGCTCTAAGTAATTCTTTTATATTTTCAAGTCGATTTTCGTTTTCAATATCTTTTTTATTTTTAAGCATCTCGCTATACCCTGACTCATCTAATACAATTTTTAAAAGGTCATAGTGGCTTTTAGTATTTGAATCTAACCTCCACTTGTCTATCATTTTAGTTAATTGAGTGAGACTTATTTTCATTTTAGGTTTTAGACTATCAGTTTCTAAATTTTTTTTAATAGAATCTTCTAGACATAATTTATTTTGACTACCAAAACTATACAGCTGATTAAGTGTGCTTTCACCGATACCACGTCGTGGACTTCCGATCACTCTTTCTAAAGCTAGATCATCATATTTTTGGTTTATTATTCTTAAATACGCTACAGCATCTTTAACTTCCGCTCGTTCATAAAATTTTGTCCCACCCAAAACCCTATAGCCCAAACCTACTTTGAGAAATCTTTCTTCAAATTCCCGTGTTTGATAGATTGCCCTAACAAGAATAGCTACATCATTTAAAGAATATTTATTTTTTAATTTTTTTTCGGCTATATCACTTATTGCTTCAGCTTCTTCTCTGCCAGTTTGGTAGCAATTAAGCTTTACCTTCTCACCTTGTGCGGCAGATGACCAAAGTTTTTTTTCAACTCTTCCATTATTGTGAGAAATTAAAGTAGAAGCAGTTTCTAATATATTTTTAGTAGATCTATAGTTTTGTTCTAGTTTAAAAATTTTACAGTTTTTGTAAATAGTATCAAAAGTTAAAAAGTTTTTAATTTCAGCACCCCTCCAGCTATAAATAGATTGATCATCGTCCCCAACACAGCAAATATTTTGATTTTCATTAACTAATAAATTTAGCCATTTGTTTTGAATAAAATTAGTATCTTGAAATTCATCTACTAATATATATTTAAAATTATTGTTATAAATTTTTTTAATATCGGGATTATTTTCAAATAATTTTACACAGTACAAAATAAGATCGCCAAAATCACAAGCATTTAAATCTCTAATTTTGGATTGATAAACTTTGTACACTTTAAAAATTGATTTTTCTAAACCTGTAAACTTTTCTTCTTTAATATCTTCAGGTAACAAACCTTTGTTTTTCCACTTATCAATGAAAGAAAGGATGAATTGAGGTGTTATTTTTTTAGCATCAATTTCTTCAACTTTACAAATATTTCTGACTATTTTTTTTTGATCATCTGTATCTACAATAGTAAAGTTGCCTTTTAAACCAATTGCTTCTGCGTGCCTTCTTAAAAATTTAACGCTAATTGCATGAAAAGTTCCGAGCCAAGGCACGGCTGTAGATTTTTCACTTAAATACCCAAGAACTCTGTTTTGCATCTCTTTTGCGGCTTTATTCGTAAAAGTTACACAGAGTATTTGATTAGCCCAAGCTTTTTTAGAGTTAATAATATGGGCCAATCTAGTAGTTAGAACTCTTGTTTTGCCAGAACCAGCACCTGCAACTATTAAATTAGGACCCTCTGTACTTAATACAGCATCTTTTTGTTCCTTGTTTAAATTTTCTAATAATTTATTTATAGAATCCATATTTGAGTCAAGAAACTATATACTAATTATTTAAACATTATAAATGATTAATAGTCCTAATAACAAATTTTAAGTTTTAGATATGTTGAATGTTAAGAAGCTGAATTTTATTTCAAAAGATAAAAAAAAAACAAAATATATTTTATATTTATTATCTTTTTTTATAATTTTTTTTGTTACCTATTTTAGCCTCCCAAAATTACTTAATTTTTCATTAGAATCAATAAAAGAAAATTTAAAAAACAATAATAACATAAATATTAATAATATTTCAGAAGTAAACTACAAAGTATTTCCAACCCCAAGACTTTACATGCCAAATAGTAATTTTATAATTGGTGATGGAATTATAGAGGTAACTAATAGTGAAATTGAAATTATATTAGACATAAATCATATTCTAAATTTTAAAGAAATAAATTATAAAAAATTATTAATAAACAAAGGACAAACAAAAATTAATTTAAATAATATTAATCAGGTGCAAAAGAACATTAGTAGAAATAAAAAACAACTAATTTTCAAAAAGAATAACCTTGTTTTTTTTCATAAAGATAAAATGTTTTTAGAGGTTAAAGATACGTTTATTAAAATAAGAAAAAATGGAGAAAAAAAAGAATTAAGAATAAATGGTAATTTTTTAAATAATAAAATTTCTATAAAATTAGACAATGCTTTTGCAAATAAGAATAATTTAATTCTTTCAATACCAGAACTTGATATAGCAGCCAAAGTTTTTTTTGAAAAAAATAATTCTGGAGATGTAAAAGGCCTTCTTAATTTAGAAATATTTAATAATTTTTTGAAATTAAATTTTATCAAAGATGATAAAATAAAATTAACAAATGGTTTTATTAGAAGTAAGTTAATTAACTCAACTATTAATGGGGAAGTAGCTTTTAAACCTAATTTTTTTTCTATGTTAAATTTTAAGATTTCAAATTTTAATACAGAAAAATTTTTTACTGAGGTACAAAATAATTATTTTTCAAAAAATAATAAAAGTTTATCCTTCATTAAAAAAATCAATGGTATTTTTAATTTTGAATCTAAATTTGCAGGACGAATAATAAGTAAAAATGGTGAAATTTTAATTGAAAACTTTAGAATAGGTAAAAATAAATCCTTTTCTCTCAATGCAAGAATTAATGAAATTGGAAAAAAAGGTAAAATTAAGTTTAATCTAATAAAAGTAATTAAATACAAAAAAAATTTATCTAGGAAAATTGAGGTTAGAGGTCTAATAATACCAGCAAGCTCAAGAGTAGTCTTTGAAAAATTTCTATTAGATGACAACGAAATTTCAACAAAAAAAACTAAAGAGTATGAAGATAAATTCAAAGATGAGCTTATTCAGAATTATTTAGGTAATATTTTTAATGAAAGTAAAATAAATAAATACTTAAAAAATTTATTTTAAATTATCTTGGTTTGGTCATTAACATGGGATCCATTATTTTATCGTATTCTTTTTCGTTAAGAATTCCCGATTCAACGACTTCTTCTTTCAAAGTTGTACCTTTTTTATGAGCTTGTTTTGCAATTTTCGCAGCTTCATCATATCCAATTTTAGGTGCGAGAGCTGTTACAAGCATTAAAGAGTTGTCTAATAAATATTTAATTCTTTTTTTGTCTGCTTTTATTCCTTTAATACAATAAAGTGAAAATGTTTTTGCTGAGTCCGCCATTATTTCAATCGATTGTAAAATATTATGTATGATCAACGGTTTGAAAACATTTAATTCAAAGTGTCCGTGTGATCCTGCCATTGTAATTCCGTTATGGTTTCCTATTACTTTTACACACACCATTGTAACAGCCTCCGATTGTGTTGGATTTACCTTACCTGGCATTATTGAAGAACCTGGTTCATTTGATGGTAAAATCAACTCCCCATAACCTGCTCTTGGCCCCGATCCTAGGAATCTAATATCATTAGCTATTTTCATTAAGCATACCGCTGCAGTATTCATTGTTCCTGAAAAGTTAACAATAGGATCATGAGTAGCTAACGCTGCAAATTTATTTGGTGAGACTTTAAAAGGCAGTTTTGTAATTTTACTAATTTCTTTAACTATTTTTTTATCGAAATTTTTTCTTGTATTAAGACCTGTGCCAACAGCTGTACCTCCTTGCGCTAAATAATAAATTTCTTTTAACGCTAGCTCAATTCTTCTAATAGATTCCTTTAATTGAAATTGATAACCAGAGAATTCCTGACCTAATGTTAAGGGGGTTGCATCCTGTAGATGAGTCCTGCCTAATTTTACTATTTTATTAAATTCTTTAACTTTTTTACCTAATTCTTTTTCTAACAATTTAAGAGAAGGCAATAATTTATCTCTAGCTTTGATCGCAATGCTAATATGCATAGCCGATGGAAAAACATCATTTGTAGATTGAGATTTATTTACATGATCGTTAGGATGAACTGGTTTTTTACTACCTAATTTTCCACCCATCAATTGAATTGCTCTATTAGCTATTACCTCATTAACGTTCATATTTGTTTGTGTTCCGGATCCAGTTTGCCAAACTTTCAACGGAAAGTGTTCATCAAGTTTTCCTCTAGTTACTTCCTCAGAAGCTTTCACAATAAATTTGCTGATTTTTTGATCTAAATCTTTGTTTTTGAAATTAACTATTGCTGCTGCTTTTTTAATAATAGCGATTGAATGAATAACAATTGGTCTGACTAGAAAGTCTCCAATATTAAAATATTTTTTTGATCTTTCAGTAGACGCACCCCAGTATTTATCGTTATTTACTTTAATTTTGCCTATACTATCTAATTCAATTCTGTATTTCATGAATGTTATAAGGATATAATATAGATCAAAAAAAAACAAATCAAATTGATATGGAGAAATTATGAGCAATTTTAAAAGCGTTAAAAAATTTATGCAGACTTTTGGTCAAGAAGTTAAAGATAAAACACAGTTTCCTAACGAAAATATAATTCAACTAAGATGCGATCTTATAAAAGAAGAGTTAGAAGAGTTAAATCAAGCGATTAAAGACAAAGACATGACAGAAGTAGCCGATGCACTTACTGATATTTTGTATGTAACTTATGGTGCGGGACATGCTTTTGGTATTGATCTTGATGAATGCTTTGATGAAGTACAAAAATCAAACATGAGTAAATTGGGAGTTGATGGTAAACCTATTTACAATGAAAATGGAAAAGTAATGAAAGGTCCAAATTATTTTAAACCTGATTTAAATAAATTTTTAAAATAATTTAACTAAAATTACGAACAGTCTACGGACCTTAACCCAGCTACTTGAATTTTTTACTACAAAATTTACAGTATATTTATTTCCGTTAATTATTGTCGCAGTGAAGTATTAAATTTTTTGTGAAAAAAGGTTGCCAGGAAATTATG